>ENA-UOWG01000444-UOWG01000444.1-activated-sludge-metagenome-genome-assembly--contig:-NODE-444-length-55285-cov-6.039218_pt1 | contig 55285 bp, 51 predicted proteins | sample MGYA00238147_ERZ761563 | MGnify/ENA primary metagenome ERZ761563 (study PRJEB28884, sample SAMN05720216) | anaerobic digester metagenome | isolation source: active sludge of municipal...
AGGTGGCCTTCCTGTCGATAACGTTATGGGTCTTTCCTGAAGGATCAATAAGGACTGATTCATATTCGACGGTCCCCGAACTCTTAAGCAATGCGAGGTCCTTTGCCCAATGGATGTCCGCCTCATCGAGAGGCCTGATATGGAAAACGTTCTTCCCTTTGACCTCGCTTCGTGAAACGCCGTGGTAATCCTCAAAGGCCTTGTTGCATAACAGGTATTTCCCTTCCGGGTCCTTGATGAATATCGGGTTCGGCATGGCGTCAATGAGTGTCTGGAGGAAATGGACCTGCTCTTCAAGCTTCTTTTCCGTCTCTTTCCTGTCGGTAATGTCACGCATGGAAACAAGGGTCGCAGGCTCACCCTTCAAGGTGATCGTGGAAATGGATGCCTCGAAGTACAGGACCCTTCCATCTTTTCGGACTATCCTCAGCTCATAGCGTGAAGGAGCATCGCCTCCCGCCTTTCGAATCTCGCGGTAGCGGTCTATGCGTCCATAATCGTCGGGATGGATAAATTGCCCTATCTTCGTACCCAGTATTTCAGCAGGGTCGTCAATACCCAACGTTTCGACATACTTCTGGTTAACATAGACATACACACCGTCCCTGAATATGGCAACGCAATCATTGGAGCTCTCAATGGCCGTACGGTAGCGTTCCTCGCTTTCCCGCAGGGCCTCTTCGGCCTTTTTTTGAGGGGTGATATCAAAAAGGATACCTTCGATACATTGCTGCTGCTCATTAAGACGCGCGGACATAAGCGCCCAGATGAAGGAGTCGTCCTTTTTGCGCATCTTGATCTCGAGACCCTTGACGGCCTTTTTTTTCCTGATGGTCTCGATCACCCTTTCCCTGTCCTCCGGATTGCCGTAAAAGTCGGCAGCCATGAGGCTTTCGTTCTCTTTGACCCCGAAGGCCTTGAGCAAGGCGCTGTTCGCGTCCACGACCTTTCCTTCAAGGGTGGTCCTGAACATTCCCGCCGGGGAATCATTGAAGAAGTACTTGTATTTCTCCTCCTGCTGCCGGAGCAATGCATCGCTTTTCTTTTTCTCGGTGATGTCCGTCGCCATGTGTATGGCACCGGCAAGGTGGCCGGAGGCATCAAAAACGGGAATGCAGGATACGAGAAAAGTACCGTGTACTGTCTCAACCTCCATCTCGACCGTTTCAATGCAGCTCCTCTCCAGCATTGCTTTCATGGGGCACCCGGAGGCTGGAGAGGAGCTGCCGTGGAACATGTTGTGACACTTTTTTCCGAATAGTCCCTCTTCATCAATACCGAGTATTTCGCATGTCGCCCCGTTGGCCGTGACTATCCTGAACTGAGTGTCAAGCACCATGATAGGCTGGGCTGCAACCTGGATGAAATCTCTCAATTGGCGGTCCAAAAAATGTATCCCGGCCCCATCGGGTCCATTCCCTGCTCCGCTGCCGTTTCTGGCATCGGCTCTCCCTTCCCGGGTCTCTTCTTTTGAATTGGCACTGTCTTCTTGTTCCGGCTGGCTTTTCTTCATAATGCACCTTTCCGTGGAGTGTGAAAGGTCTGACTGACTATTTCAATCATACATTATTTTTGCGGTTCGTCAAGAGACGGGGCAAAATAAAAAAACGTTTTAAGTTTCACGTGTTAAATGTTAAGCAAAGATAAAAAGCAGGAAATCTTCAGGACTGCCGTGCCTTTCAGCTTGAAGCTTAAAAAATGTCTTTCAGGCATTTTTGACAAAAGAGCGGAAAGTTGGCTACATTAATTAAAAGGAGTGATCATGAACACGAAGATCCGCATCACGGCAGGCGCCGTTTCCGTTGAGGCCGAACTTGCCGCTACCCCCTGCGCCCTGGCCGTAATCGGAGTACTCCCTATTGAGGCCGCTGTGAACGAATGGGGCGACGAGTTCTACTTCGAAGTGCCCGTTCATGTCCCCCTCGACGAGACTGCAACGCGCATCGTAAAGATCGGGGACATCGGATACTGGCCTGTTGGCAACGCCGTCGCCATTTTTTTCGGTCCCACACCGCTCAGCAGCGGACCTCAGCCGGTTCCGGCAAGCGAAGTGAATATCATCGGAAAGATCACCGGCGAGGCGGCGCTCCTGAAAAAGGCAAAAGGCGCCTCATCGATCCTGCTTGAGCCGGTCCGGTGATGAAGGGGCACCCTTTCCGGTCCGCAACGAGGGAGAGTTTTCTCACAGTTGCAGTGCCTGTTGCAGACCTCAGGAACAAACCGCTCGAAACACCGGCCGGCCGCGGCGAAAATGACCTGTTGGAAACACAGCTTTTGTTCAACGAAACTCTCATATGTCTGGGTGAAGAAAAAGGGTGGTATCACGTCGAAGCACGGGAACAAAAGAAGCTTGCCGGGGTAAACATCTGGGGCGGCTACCCCGGATGGGTAAAAATGGATGAGGTCGCCTTCATCGTTGACATCCCTGATACTGACGTTGTCGTCAGCAGAGAAAGTGCCGTGATAAACTGCCCCGTTTCGAAGACAACAGGCGGCCTGAGCCTCCCGGCAGGAACCCGGCTTCGTCTGAACGCAGAAAGTGTCGGCGACCTTGTCGGCTTTTATCTTCCCGACGGCAAAACAGGCTGGATATACAAATATGATGTCGCGGGAACGCGGGCACAGGAAAGTCCCCGGGAAAAGAGAAAACGGGTCATCGCGGCAGCAAAGTCCTTTGTCGGCACCCCGTACCTGTGGGGCGGCCGGAGCACCCGAATGCCATCCAACACCGGCAAAACCGGAATGGACTGTTCGGGGCTGACCAATCTCGCCTTTCGTGTAAGCGGGCTGGACATCCCGCGCAATGCACACGACCAGTGGGCAGGGTCGCGCAGGGTCGCTCACGACAAACTCAAACCCGCCGACCTCATTTTCCTTTCTTCAGAAGACAGTCCGGACAGGATTGTCCATGTAATGCTCTTTCTTGACGAAGAAAGATTTATTGAGGCGGCGGAAACCGGTTTGCCTGTCGGGATCAGGACATTCAGGGAAAAATTCGGCCGGACCTGGGAAGATATTTTGAAAAACGATTCCACGGCCGGCAGCAGGCGAGTACTCTGCGGGTCTTATCTGGGGGACGGATGAAGCGGTGCCTGTATTTATCGGCCCTGGATGATCGAAGGACATACGGCATATGACCGGCGATGAGATAAAAAACATACGATTAAGAGAGATGGTCCGCCCTTTAAAGACAACTTTTTCGACATCTCTCGGCCGCAAGGACCATATGAGAAGCGTCATTGTGGAAACGATGCTGCAGGATGGATCGAAAGGGGTCGGGGAATGCGCGACAAGCTTTGTCCTTCCTCATGAATCGGCAGATGCCATTAAAAGCATACTCAATGAAGAAAGACCGCGCCTGACGGGCAGAAAGATCGGGGACTTCTCTTTTATCATCCAGGCGCTTCGAAAAAAATATCCGCGCTATCCGATGACCATATCCGGTCTGGAGATCGCCCTTTTTCGAGCCTGGCTTCAAAGCGCCGGCAAAGAGGAACGCACCTGGTTCGGCGGGGCCCTGCGTCAGATCACCACGGATATTACCGTACCTTTCACCACAGACAGGGGCGTCCTTGGCGCATGGACGGCCTACACGGCCAAACAGGGTTTCACGACCTACAAGATAAAAGTGAGCGGCAACGCGGCAGATGATGAATGGATCATCTCATCCGTTGTATCCATGCTCGCGAGGCAACCAGGGGCCTTCACCCTGCGCCTCGACGGGAACCAGGGCTTTTCGGCGCCTGCCTTTCTTGCCTTCACCGATCATATCAAAAAGAAGGGGTATCCCGTAGAGCTTTTTGAGCAGCCGCTGAAAAAGGACGATCACCAAGGTCTGCGGGAGGTTTCCAGGCGCTCACACATACCCGTCATTCTCGATGAGACGGTCTTCACGGTACACGACATGGAGCTTGCCGTCGAAGAGGGCCTCGGCCACGGTGTGAACATCAAAACTGCAAAGAGCGGGGTGGGAGAATCCCTCGTTATCCTTGACCTCGCAAAAAAGCATGGTTTCAAGCTCATGATCGGCTGCATGACGGAAACCATGACCGGTCTTTCCGCAGGAATAAATCTCGCTCTCGGGACGGGGGCCTTCGACTACATTGACCTTGACTCCATATTCTTCCTTAATCACAGGAAAAAACAAGGGTCACTGGAAATAACAGGACCGGCTTACAACGTCAGGTAATGGGTGACAGGAAAAACAGTTTCAGAGTTTGAAAGTTTGAAAGTTCATGAATCGATACAGAAAAACTAACCCCTTCCCCTGGAACTGTTCGCAAACACTCAAACAATAAAACCGTCTCTATGCTCTTTCACCTGCCACCTGCCGCGTGCGGCCCGGTTTTTTTTGACACCCGCAGTTCGGTCGTTTATACTCTTTCTTCTGAACCATGAATAAACGTTTCCTCGAAGAATCGGTTCTCTTTGTGAGCATCGTCAAGTGGTCGCTTCTCTCCACCATCATAGGGATCATAGTGGGCGCCGCCACGGCGGGGTTCCTGAGGCTCCTTGACCTCAGCACGTCCTATGCGTCGGGTTTCAAATACTACTTCCTCCTTCTTCCCCTGGCGCTCTTTGCAAGTACGATACTCGTGAGATACCTGGCCCCCGAGGCCAAAGGGCATGGAACAGAAAAGGTCATCGAGGCGATCCATAAAAGGTTCGGCAAGATCAAGCCTGCCGTGGTTCCCGTAAAGCTCCTGGCAACGATCATCACCCTCGCCCTTGGCGGGTCTGCCGGAAAAGAGGGCCCATGCGCCCAGATCGGCGCGGGCCTCTCATCGATCGTTGCGGGCATCCTCAAATTCGGAAACAAAGACATGCGCAAACTGGTCATATGCGGGATCAGCGGGGGTTTCGCCGCGGTGTTCGGCACTCCCATTGCGGGCGCGCTCTTCGGACTGGAAGTGCTCTTTGTGGGCGGCGTGCTCTACGATGTGCTACTGCCCTCATTCATATCGGGCCTCGTCGCCTACCAGGTATCGTCCTATCTCGGCGTGACGTATTTTCACGAAACCCTCTCTTTTGTTCCTGTCTTTTCAGGGATCATGTTCGCAAAGGTTTGTTTCGGCGGGATCTTCTTCGGCCTCTGTTCCTTTGTCTTCATCGAAGTGCTCCGTTATTTCGAAAAATTGAACAAAAAGATCACCATCTGGGAACCATTCAAAAGTCTCATCGGCGGCAGTGCCATAGTAGCGCTCGCCTTCGTATTTTCAACAAAATATCTTGGGCTGGGACTTGACACCATCAAATCGGCCCTTGAAGGCCGGGATGTTCCCTTTGCCGCTTTTTTTCTCAAGATCGTCTTTACCTCCATCACTCTCGGTTTCGGTGGAAGCGGCGGTATCGTAACACCAATATTTTTTGTAGGTGCAACATCGGGATATTTCTTTGCGGACATGTTTGGCTTTGAAAAGTCCGTTTTTCCGGCGATAGGCATGGTGAGCCTCCTCGCGGGCGCGGCAAACACGCCTATTGCCGCGAGCGTCCTTGCCATCGAATTATTCGGGCCGTCGATCGGGCCTTATGCCGCTATCTCCTGTGTCATCAGTTTCCTGATGACGGGACACAGAAGCGTCTACCCGAGCCAGGTTCTTGCAGTCGGCAAATCGCCTTCGATCAAGATAGAGCGCTTCAAGGATATGGAACCCTCCCGCGATATCACTATCAGGCCTCGATCAAAAAGCATCATCGGTCTTGCAGCAAGGCTTTTGAACAAATTGAAGAAAGAGGAAGACGGGGGAAAGAAATAGCCAATAAATTAGTGGCCGGTAATCAGGCGCTGATAACCAAACGATAAATAGAGACAGGACCTGGAAATTTTCAACTGTCCATAATTATTTAAATATTGGAGTCGATCTTTATGTTTGGCAATTGAGATCCGGTCATTAGTGTCGTCGCCGTTTATTGGTTATTATCTTTTCCAGCTTTCTGTTATAATTGTTCATCAATGGATCCCCCGGCAAGGACATCTCTGACGGAAAAGATCGCCGCGTACGTGCGCGTCGGCGGCATCATTATTCGCGAGTCCCTGAGGTCATTCCTCAACAACAACGATTTCGAGATGTCCGCCGCCCTTGCGACATACAGCTTCTTCGCCATCGTACCGCTTCTTTTCTTCATCGTGAACATCACCGGAGGCCACGGCAGCCTGGCATCCGCCCTTATTCCGGGCATTGAGGGCCTTATCGACCACCTCTTTCCCCGCATACGCGACTGGATGAGCATTGAATTCACCACCATTACGAAGCACCGGTTCACCCTCGGCGCTGCGATAATGGTTTTTGTCTTCATAGCCGTCATGTCTCTTATGGATTCGCTGAGAACTGCCTTTCACAAAATATTCAGAAAGGACCTTCCGGCGTCTTTTATAGTGTCACAACTCAAGAACGCACGGGCGGCATTGATCATGCTTCTTCTTTTCGTGATCCTCATTGTGGCAGAAGTGGTCTTTTCCAGGGTACTGCATGCACTTAACCCGAACCACATCATACTGATAAAGGCCGGTGACGTTCTCATTTCCCTCTGTGTGGCAACTCTTTGCGTGATCGTCTTTTACGCCGTCTTCCTCCCGGTAAGGTTCACTCTCGCCAGATTGATCGGCGCTGCGGCAATCTCCGCCGTTCTCATAATTTTCATGCGGGAGGTGTTCGCGTTCGTCATCAGGACGAACCCCGGATACGGAGAAACCTTCGGTTCCCTGAAGATCCTATTCGTGATGATCGTATGGGTTTATTACTGTTTTCTCGTCATCCTCTTCGGTGCCGAGATAACGGTCAATGCCGATAAACGCAACGCCCTTCTGCTTAAAAGACTCTTCACCACGCAGATGGACCAGCCTTTCTCGGCAACCCTCTTCAAGAGATTCACGACGCATTTCAATGAAGGCGAAGTCATTTTCAGCGAGGGAGAGGACGGCGGCAACATGTTCTACGTCATCTCCGGGCGGGTCGATATAACCCGCGAGGGGAAACGCATCAGGACCATGACAAAGGGGGAATATTTCGGTGAGATGTCAATGCTCCTTGGCGCACCAAGATCGGCCAGTGCCTTTGCCGCTTCTTCGGACACGGAACTGATCGGGATCTCACGGGAGAATTTCGACATAATCCTCAGGGAAAACGCGTCCATCGTTCTTTCAATCCTCCGGGAAATGGCCGGCCGCCTTAAAGACACCGATGAATCACTGTTCGGGCAGTAAAGCGCTCGAGACCGCCGGTACAAAGAACATGTCCTGTGCAAGCGACAGGTGACGGTTATCTGGTTGGTCTGACCTGGTTTATTTCTTGTTCGTTACCGAAACGTCGAGTAGACCCTTGTGGAGCGTGATGGAGAGCGTCTCGCCTGAGGTGACCGACGCGGCATCGGTGACGACCGTCCCGTTATCGCCCCTGGCAGTGATGCTGTATCCCCTTTTCAGGATGGTCCTTGGGTTCAAGTCTTCCATCCTCTGCGTAAGGCCGTCGCATTTTGCGCGGACACTTTTCATGTAAAGTTCGAGATTGTGCGAAAGACTGTTCGCCAGGTCATCGAGATAGAACCTCTGGGGGGTGAAAAAATCCTTCCTTTCCCTGAACTCCATAACCTCGCGGACAAGGAGATATTTCGCTCTCTCCAGTTTGCTTTCCATCGCCTGAATGAGTGAATCTTTCATGTCCGAGATGTATCCCGATATCTCTTCCTTGTCAGGCACAACGATGGCCGCAGCGGCCGTCGGTGTGGGAGCGCGGACATCCGCCGCAAAATCAGCTATGGTGAAATCAACCTCGTGTCCCACTGCCGAGACAACGGGTATGACCGACGCAAAGACGGCCCTGGCCACCATCTCTTCATTGAACGGCGCCAGGTCTTCGTATGATCCCCCTCCCCTGCCGATGATTATCACATCTACCTCGCCAGCCCTGTTGAAGTGTTCGATCCCTGCCGTTATCTCAAAAGGCGCCTCCTCACCCTGGACCGCAGAAGGGTAGATCTGCACCGGCATATTGGAGTATCTTTCGTGGATGATCCTGAGCATGTCCCTTATCGCTGCGCCTGCGGGTGAAGTCACTATCCCTATGCACCCCGGAAGGACAGGAAGGGGTTTCTTGATCGCCTCATCAAAGAGCCCCTCCTTGAACAGTTTCTCTTTAAGTTCGAGAAAACGGGTATAGAGAAGGCCCTGGTCTCCTCTCGTGATGATATCACTGACGATGAGCTGGTACTCGCCCCGCTTTTCATAGATATCTATCCTGCCGGCACAGATGACCCTGTCGCCGTCCTTCACGGTCCTGCCGCCGCCTGTCCGTGCAGCATAATTGAAAACAACCCCCCGGACCATGGAAAGATCGTCCTTCAGGGTGAAGTAGAAATGTCCCGATGGATAGAGCTTGGCGTTGGAAACCTCTCCCCCGACACGTACATCACGGAACCGCCCGCTGACAAACCTCTTCAGTTCGGCCGTCAACTGCGATACCGTCAAGAGCCCTGTATCGTGTTCAGGGTAGAGGGGCATTTATTTTTTCTTCAGGTGGTCCTTTATCAGTTTCATGGAACAGAATTCGCCGCACATACTGCACACATCGTTCTTAAGGTTGCGCTCCTTGCGGAAGGCCTTTATCTTTTCAGGGTCGATGGCGCATTCTATCTGTCCCTTCCAGTCAAGGGCCTTGCGATAGGTGGACATCGCCTTGTCCATTTCGAAAGCCCTGCGGTTTCCCCTTGCAAGGTCTGCGGCGTGCGCCGCGATCTTTGTGACGATGACCCCGTCACGGACATCCTGCGGCATGGGAAGACCAAGGTGCTCCGACGGCGTTACATAGCACAGGAAATCGGCGCCGTGGTAGCCGGCGATTGCTCCACCGATGGCGGATGTGATGTGGTCATAGCCCGGCGCTATGTCGGTGACGATCGGCCCGAGAACATAGAAAGGAGCATCATTGCAAAGTCTTTTCTGGAGGACGATGTTCGTCTCTATCTGGTTGATGGGCACGTGACCCGGACCCTCTATCATGACCTGCACACCCTTATCGATGGCCTCAGCGCAGAGCTCGCCAAGTATGATAAGCTCTTCGATCTGCCCGCGGTCCGTCGCGTCGGCGATACAGCCCGGCCTCATGGCATCACCGAGGCTCAAGGTCATATCGTATTTCCTTGCAATTGCGACAAGGCGGTCAAAATTCTCATAGAGCGGGTTCTCCTTCCCGTTGACAATGACCCACTCTGCCAGGAAAGCACCGCCGCGGCTCACAATGTCCGTTACCCTTCCCTGTTTTCTCAGGCGTTCAATGGAACTCTTCGTGACACCGCAGTGAACGGTTATGAAATCAACCCCATCGATACCATGTTTTTCGATGACCTCAAAGATGTCGTCGGCCTCCATCTTCGTGATGGTCTTTCTCTTTTTTACCGTTTCGACCGCCGCCTGGTAGATCGGTACGGTACCCACGGGTATCATGGCCGCGTCGACGATGATCTTCCTGATCTTGTCGATGTCCCCGCCGGTGCTGAGGTCCATGACCGCATCTGCCCCGGCCTCGCGGGCAACCGCCAATTTCTTCAATTCCTCTTTGACATTGACCCGTTCAGGAGATGTCCCGATGTTAGCGTTCACTTTCACGCTGAGGCCTTTTCCGACTCCCTTTGGGATAAATTTCTTGTGCCTGTTGTTCGCGAGGAGGGCTACTTTCCCCTCAGCCACAAGTCTCCGAAGGTCTTCCTTATCGACCCCCTCGTCCCGGGCAACGCGTTCCATCACCTTCGTGATCTTTCCCTCGCGTGCTGCAATAAGCTGGTTTTTCATGGTCTTATCATCTCCATCTTTTGAACGAGCTCAAGGGGGTCTTTCGCGAAGAGCCTGATAACCGGCTCCTTCCCGATAGCGCCTCGATCGTAGATGATGTCAGGCGGCTTTTTGGCCTTTTTCAAGACACTGTCCACGAGATAGTCGAGGTTCTCTCCCCCGGCCCCTTTTATTTTTTTCGATTCTTTCATACGGTCGAAAAATTCTATTGCGAGTCTCTTTGCCGTTGCTTTTTTAATGATCGTTTCGTCATAACGGATGCTGGCGGCACAGCGTACATGAGGGTGATAGCGCATATAGGTGAGAACAAGTCTTGCGACATGGGACGATGCACCGAACTGAGGGTCGCCGCGAAAGAGCATCGCTTTCTCATGCCAGCCGATACTTCCCGGAAAGGCCGCTATATTCTCAACGGTCTTTGCGTCCGGCAGGGCGTAACAGATATTCATCTGGATATCAGGTATGAGCTCGACGGGATTGAGGCGGCCAAGGAGCTGCTTCGCCTGCAAAAGCCTGTTCACAACCATCCACCGCTCCGCATCGAGCGATGTCACTGCGGCTGATGAGAGATAGAAATGGCCGTTTCTGTCGATGCGGTAGCTGGAACGTAAAAATTTTTCCAGGTAAAACTCCGAGGCCATGAAAGCCTCCTGCAGACTGCAACCCCTGGCGAGAAAACAAATCAGTGCGGAAGAAAAAGAACACCCTGTACCGTGTATCGATCTCGCGATCCTTTTCTTTTTATAGAGAACAAAATCCCGGCCGTCGAAAAGCACGTCAACGGGATCTCCCTCAAAATGTCCTCCCTTTATGACAACCGCCTTCGGTCCCATTGCATAGATAGCCTCTGCGGCCTTTTTCGCGGTGTCCACACCCCGCACTTTTTTGCCGGTTATAAAAGATGCCTCTTCGGCGTTCGGCGTCACGACCTTCGCTTTTTTGAAAAGTGATTTCACGCAGATCTGCCTGCCCCTTTCAGAAAGCAGGAAGGTGCCGTTTTTTGCTGTAAATACCGGGTCAAGGACAACAGGCACGTTTTTGCGTGACTCGAGAAAGCGCAGCGTTTCTTTTACATGGAGCTCACTGCAGAGGGCGCCTATCTTCACACCGTCGAGCGTGACACCCCCCGTCGCGGCATCGAGGGTTTCACGGAAAAGCTCTTCCGGTGAGGGATGGACGCGCCTGACCCCGCCAGGGCCCTGCACTACTGTACAGGTGGGCGCGGTAATTCCGTGAAAACCGAGAGAAAAGAACGTATCGGCATCCCTTACGATACCCGCACCCGAAGAGGGATCAAAACCGGCTATGGACAGAAGGTTTCTCATAATCTTTCTCAACCATGCGCGCATTCACGCGATATTGTTGTTAAGTAACTGGAAACTATACCATATCTGCCGTTGGAGGGCTATATAAATATAGCTGTGTTATCTTGAGCGACATTATTGTCGACATACACCCAACCCATCGACATTTATTTCCTCGACACATTGCTGCCTCAAGACCTTTCTTTTTTATTAAATCAATAATAACAGCTTGTTATAGACGCACATTGTAAATGGCACGGTTATTGCCTTAATCACAGCCATGATTTGCAAAAAACCATACGAGGAGGTTACAATGAAGAAGGTTTTGGGTATCATTACGGTGATCATGTTCCTGGCGGTTGCCACGGCCGCGTTAGCTATCGGGCCGGGAACAGGCGGAGGCTTCGGGGGCGGACCGAAAGGGTACGGACCCGGTGCAGGCGTGAATCTTTCCAAGGAACAGATGGACAAAATGTGGCAGCTCAAGGAAAAGTTCAATAACGAAACTTCATCCCTGCGTTATGAGCTTTTTCAGAAGCGGGGTGAGCTAAGGGCACTCTACGCGGACCCGAAAGCAACCGACGGTGCGATCCTGGCAAAGGAGAAAGAGGTCAATACATTAAGACAGAAGATGCACGACAGGATGGTCCAGTTCAAGCTGGAACAGAGAAAGGTGTATACACCCGATCAGCTCAAGACGCTTGCTGACAAAGGTTACGGTAAAGGCTTTGGCGGCGGCTACCATCGCGGTTCACGCGGCGGCCCTTGCGGCAGGTTCTGATCAACAAACAGTTGCGGCGGGCGCCGGCAAGGCCCGCCGCAATAAAAAGAAAAGGGAGGGAGTAGATGAAAAGGGCCTTTTTAACATTACTTGTGATTTTGGCAGGTTTTTTTCTTATTTCCTGCGCCTCGGAAGGATATAATATGCAGAAAGGTGCCGCTATTGGTGCCGGCCTCGGCGCCATCGCAGGGCAGGTGATCGGGCACGATACGGCATCAACCCTTATTGGAGCAGCAGTGGGAACCCTTGTAGGAGGAGTGGCCGGCAACGCTGTTGACCAGCACGTGACAAATCAGCAGAAGGCAGTGGGCACTCAGCCCGGCATGACTGCCACCACGCCGCCGGATCAGCAGGAAGCTCCTCCGGGACAATGGGTACAGGTGCCGGGCCAGTGGATAGGAGGGAAATGGGTCCCCGCTCATAAGGTATGGGTACCTGTCAATCCTTAATGAAACTTCCGGCCTTCTTCATTCTGTGTTTTTTGATCGCGCCCCCTCTTTATGCTCAGAATTCTTATTCCGAGTTCGAGAGGGGGCTCGGCCTTTCAAATCCCCAAAGGACACAGATCGAGGGCATCAGGAACAGGTATACAAACGAATTTCAATCCCTCCGGCAGGAATCCATGAAAAAGCGGCTGGAACTGAGGGAACTCAGCAGAAACCCCCGGGCCAACACAGAAAGGATGGGGAGGGTCCAGGGGGAGATACAGGAACTGGATACGGCAAAGCACAATCTCTACCAGCAATACCGCGGCGAGGTTTCACGAACTCTCAACGACAGGCAGCGGGAGCATTACAACAGCTTCTGTGATCAGGAGCGCAGGAAAAACCCCAATCGCTTCAACCCGAGACGATATGGGAGATAAACGGACGCTTGTCTTTCCATCACTGCTTTTCGTAATCTTCCTGATCCTTATCACCCTGACAGGCTTTTTCCAGATCAGGATAATTAAAAATAATATCGAACAGCAGCTCTCCGGCGAAGCCGAGATCGTCTTTTCCCATGTCAAGAGGGAGATAGACATCAACCTTGAATATCTGAGCCTTCTCGACAGGTCCCCCGCGATCATCACGCCCTACTTTTTCAACATAATGGTCTTCGACGAGGGGATAGTCGACGATATCGACAACACCATCGGATACACAGAGGGCAAAACCTGGGATGCCGACTCCGGCAAGCCTTCTTTCAACAATATTATCGAATATGATCTTGCAGGACGGATCACGGCGAAAAAAGGCAACGGGACCGTACCCGCGGATGACCTCGGCAAGCTCCTTTCAGGCGGACAGCGGACAGTCATCAGGATGCCCTCCCGCAAAAACAAGGGTCTTTTGTTCGGCAGACGGCTCCATGATCGCATCGTTTTCTTTGTCATCGACCCCGGGGAGCTGGACACGCTCCGGAAAAAGGTCATCCTCAAGGACATCGTCGAACGGGAGGAAAAAAGGTTCAATATCAACGCAATTAAAGTATTTGACGCAAAAGGAGGGCCCTTCGTGGGAACGAGCAACGCCGGGGCTGGGACCTTTGTTGTTTCACGCTCTCTCGATTCCAGGTTCCTTCCAGGCTATCGCATGGAAGTCTATGTCTCACAGAACCTCGTGCGCGACACCATACGGAGGACTGCCATCAGTTTTATCCTGATACTGTCAGTCCTGTTCTTTTCGGGTGCGGGAAGCGTCTTTGCCATTTTCATCATGGAGCGGAAACATACCAGGAAGGTCAAAGAGATGGAGCGCGAGATGGAGGTGAAGGAACGCCTCGTTTCGCTGGGCAAGCTGGCCTCCGGCATGGCCCACGAGATCCGCAATCCCTTAAACGCCATCAGCCTCTCCGTGCAGCGCCTCAAGCGCGAATTCCAGCCGGTAGAGGAAAAGAAAGATGAATATGCCACCTTTCTTGATATAATCAAAAAAGAACTCACGAGGGTCAACAGGATCGTCGAGGAATTCCTTCAATCAACAAGGGCGCAGGCGCCTTTCAGCAGGGAAGGTCTGCGCGACATCATTGAAGAGGTTATCATCATCGTGGGGGAGAAGGCCGCATCCAAGGGTATATTCATCGAGAACACCGCGGATCCGGATATCTTCGTCGAATGCCAGAGGGACAGACTCAAACAGGCCTTTTACAATATCATAATCAACGGAATAGAGTCTATGAAAGACGGCGGAAAGATCGACATGACAACAAGAAAAAAAGACGCCTCTCTGGAAATATTGATCAGGGACTCCGGCACCGGCATCGATGAAAAGTCCCTTTCCAGGATATTCGAATATTATTATACAACAAAAGATAAGGGTATGGGCCTGGGGCTGCCCATATCCTATATGATAATCAAGGACCACGGGGGCGATATAAAGGCAAACAGCACGATCGGACAGGGAACCACCTTCACCATCGTTCTGCCGTTGAAACAAGACGAGATCAAAACAGCGAAAAAGTAAAAAACACAGGGGTTACCGTTATGGACAGGGTGAGCATATTGATAGTGGAAGACGAGGAAACCCAGAGGTCCCTTCTCGGCGGGCTTCTGAGGAAAGAAGGATACACCGTGGGTGAAGCGGCCGATGGGGAAAGCGCCGCCGCGCTTTTTCAAAAGGAGATCTTCGAGATCGTCCTTCTCGACTACAAGCTGCCCGATACGGACGGCCTTACTCTCCTTAAAAAGATAAAGGAGGTAAACCCGGCGACCGAGGTTGTCATGATCACCGCTTTCGGGAGCATCGAGAACGCGGTTGGCGCCCTGAAGGCCGGCGCCTCCGAATACCTCACGAAACCCGTCGACCTTGACGATCTTTTCTTCAAGCTCCGCAAGATCGAGGAAAAAACATATCTCATCCGCGAGAATATGATCCTGCGCGAAACCCTCAAAGACCGGTTCAAATCGGAAGATTTTGTTTATCACAGCGAAAAAATGCACGAGGTATCAAGCCTTGTGGTGCGTATCGCCAGGACCGATTCGACGTGCATCATAAGCGGCGAGAGCGGTGTCGGCAAAGAGGTAATCGTCAATATGATCCACGCCCTGAGCGAACGCAAGTCCTTTCCCCTTGTCAAGGTCAACTGCGCGGCCATTCCCGAGACCCTTTTGGAAAGCGAGCTTTTCGGATACGAAAAGGGAGCATTCACGGGAGCCTACCAGAGAAAGGCGGGCAAGTTCGAGCTTGCCAACAAGGGTACCATCTTCCTTGACGAGATAGGAGATATTCCCGTTGTCCTCCAATCGAAGCTCCTCAGGGTCATTCAGGAGAAAGAGATCGAGCGCCTGGGCGGCGTCCAGCCCGTCAAGGTCGATGTGAGGATCATTGCGGCGACGAACAGAAACCTCGATGAAGAGGTAAAAAAAGGCACCTTCAGAGAAGATCTCTTCTACCGCCTCAACGTGGTCAACATACTCATTCCGCCGCTTCGGGAGCGCAAGGAGGACGTTCCCCTGCTCATCGACTTTTTCCTGAAAAAATACAACTCCAAACATAAAAAGAACGTCAAGGGCCTCACAAGGGAAGCGCGTGATGTGCTGGTCAAATACGATTACCCCGGCAACGTGAGAGAGCTGGAGAACATCATCGAGCGGGCCATAGTCCTGACCCGCGGCGACCATATAACGAGCGAGGACCTGCCCAACCTCGCCGAGCAGGCAATGGCCGGAAGCGACGGGAGCATCCGCGGGACCGTCGAATCCATCGAAAAAACGATGATCATCGAGGCCCTCGTCAACGCCGACTGGGTACAGACAAAAGCCGCTGCGTCTTTGGGCCTCAGCGAGCGCATGCTCCGGTATAAGATCAAGAAATACAAAATTACAAAGGGGAGCCGCTCGGAAGGCTGACCTGCCCGAACCCCATGGATCGGTTTGTCTGGTCTGCAACTAACCAAAGAAACTGAAAAAATCCGAAGAAACAAGAGAAACCGAATAGATCATGGGCTTTCCGGTGTTCATATTTTCTTTCCGGTATGTTATAGATAACACATGTCTGCTGAAACTCCGTACACTATTGAAGGTACGAACGGCGGAGATGTTACCCTTGTCCTGTCAGGCAGGATAAGCCTCGATATCTTTGGCGACCTCTCCTCCCGCATAGACTCCATTTTCGATTCCCATACCCCGGCAAAGCTGACCGTCGACCTGGCGGGCGTTGACTACCTGGACAGCAGCGGGGCCCTTTTCCTTGTCAGGCTCGAGGACGAGGCGCAAAGAAGGTCCGTGCCCTTCAATCTCTCGGGTATGTCTAAAGAAAAAATGGGGATCCTGAGTCTCATTGACAGGCAGTCCCTTTCCGCTCCCAGCCTGGCGACAAAAGAACGCCCCATGAGCATCGTCGAACAGCTGGGAGCCGGCACAGTGTCGGCCCTTCAGGACATCTATGAAGTGGTGTCCTTCTCCGGCGAACTCTTCTATGACCTTGTATATTCGGCGGCGCACCTGAAAAAGGTGCGCTGGAACGATGTAGTTTCATACATGAAAAAGGTCGGCGTCGACGGCCTCCCCATCGTGGGGCTCATCAGTTTCCTGCTTGGCCTTATCATGGCTTTCATGTCTTCGCTGCAGTTGAAACAGTTCGGCGCCAATATTTATGTCGCCTCCCTTGTGGCCGTTGCAATGGTTCGGGAACTTGGCCCCATCATGACCGCCATCATTGTCGCCGGGCGTTCCGGCAGCGCTTTTGCCGCGGAGATCGGCACAATGAAGGTGAACGAAGAGGTAGACGCGCTGACCACAATGGGGTTCAGCCCCATGCAGTTCCTGGCGATCCCCAAGGTCATAGCCTCCCTCCTTGTCGTACCTGTCCTGACCGTCTTTTCCAGCATATTCGCGATCATGGGCGGGCTCATTGTGGGGGTCCTCGGACTGGACCTTACCATATATACCTATATCCAGCAAACGATGAAGGCCATAGAGATCTTCGATATCACATCGGGGCTTATAAAGTCTTTCGTATTCGCCATGGCCATTTCGGCGATCGGATGTCAACGGGGCTTCAAGGTGCGCGGCGGGGCCGATGCCGTCGGCAACGCCACGACATCCGCCGTTGTTGCCTCCATATTTCTCATTATTGTAATTGATTCGACCTTTGCTATAATACTGCATTATATATGATGGCTTCCAGGGAGAGAACACACCAGTGAACACTGAAGGGCCGGTTATAAAGGTTGAGGGTCTCACCGTAAGATACGGGGACAACACCGTCCTCGACAACGTGAGCTTCGAGGTACGGGCAGGGGAGATATTTGTCATCATGGGCGGCAGCGGGTGCGGGAAATCGACGCTCCTCAAGCAGATCATAGGCATCGAAACCCCGGCTGAAGGAAGGATATGGATCAACGGAACAGACACGACTGAGCTCGATGACATGGAACTCAGAAAGATCCACATGGGCATCGGCATGCTTTTCCAGTCAAGCGCCCTCTTCGGCTCCATGACGATCGGCGAGAACGTTTCCCTTCCCCTGGCGGAATTCACCGGACTGCCCGCGGATGATATCGAATCGATCGTGAAAATGAAGCTCGGCATGGTAGAGCTTGCCGGATACGACAATCACTTCCCGTCGGAGCTCTCCGGCGGCATGAAGAAAAGGGCCGGCATAGCAAGGGCGATGGCGCTCGACCCTGCCATGCTCTTCCTTGACGAACCCTCGGCCGGGCTCGATCCGGTGACGTCCGCCGAGCTTGACGTTCTCATAAAAAAGCTCAACGAGGGCATCGGTACAACCATGGTCATCGTCACCCACGAACTGGAAACCATCTTCAATATATCGCACCGCATCATCATGCTCGACAGGGAGGCCAGGGGCATCATCGCCGAGGGCGACCCCCGCAAGCTCAGGACAGATTCGGACGATCCGAGGGTGACTGATTTCTTTAACAGGCGCGTGACGGAGAAAAAGAACGAAGGAATGACGACATGATAAAAAAGAAGACCTATTTCCTGGTGGGGTTCTTCGTGCTCGCGGGGACCCTGATAGCGGTGGGCACCATTGTCTGGCTCGGCGCTTCACAATATTTAAAGAAAGGTGACCGTTTTGTCACTTATTTCGACGAATCCGTCCAGGGCCTCCAGGTCGACTCCAGCGTGAAATACAGAGGTGTGGACATCGGCATGGTGGAAAAGATCAATGTCGCCCCCGATTACCGTCTCATTGAAGTGGTCATGAAGATCAACTTCACCGGCGACGCGGCAAACAAGACGATCGCCAAACTGAAGATGGCGGGTATTACGGGCATCGTTTACGTTGAACTCGACCACAGAAAAAAGGGGGACGTGGAACGGACGCCCCAGATCAACTTCGAACCCGATTACCCGCTGATCCCTTCCAACCCGTCCGAGATCCAGGAGATCGTTTCCGGCGTGGACGACGTGGTGAAAAAACTTAACAAAGTGGATTTCAAGGCCATCTCGGACGAGCTTGTGTCGGCGACATCCAGTATAAACAAGTTCTTCAGCGGTCAGAAAATGACCAAAATAATCACCAACCTCGAGAACATGACGGACACGCTCGCTGATTCAGCCAATAAGCTGTCCAGGATGATAGGCGACGGCAGGGCTGACGAGATCATAACCGATGCTCGCGATACGATACGCGAAGCAAAAGCGACGATAAAGAAGATCAAGGAAGAATTGAACAACATGAAGCTCGCCGAGACCACGGCAAAGACAAACAGGCTCATCGACGATCTCTCACGCAGATCGAAGGTCATCACTACGGAGGTCCAGATAACCAGCGAGAACCTGCGCAGGGCATCGGAAAACCTCGACCTGCTCATAGACAGGCTCAAGGCGGACCCGTCTGACATCCTGTTCAGTGATCCACCCCCCAAGAAGAGGTGAAAACATGAGACTATCCGCAAAACGCATCTTCGCGCTTTTCTTTTTCTCCACTCTCTGCCTGACGCTGATCACGGGCTGTTTCGGCAGGACCAAACCGCCTTACGTGATCGACCAGTACACCCTTGATTACACATCCGCGGTGACTGCTAAAGGACCGGCGCAATTCGACGAACTCATCCGCGTCGAGCGTTTTTCCGTGGCGCCCGCTTTCAATACCACCGCGATGGTGATCAAGACGCGGCCGTACCGCTATGACACATACAATTACAGCCGGTGGCGCGTGAACCCTGCCGATATGGTGAGCGGTTTCATCCTTCGCGACATCACCGAGGCCGGGCTGTTCAAAGGCACATACTCTTCCTATGACAGCGACCTGTCGCGGTACATCCTGGACGGTCACATCGACGAGTTTTGCGAATCCACGGAAACCTCTCCCGACAAGGCGCTCCTGAGCGTGCGCGTGACCCTTCTCGATACGGCCCAGAAAAACCCCGTCGAACAGGTCGTCTTCCAGAAACAATACACCCATTCGGTCCCCACAGGGGAGCATTCTCCCGACGGGCTGGCGGCCGGACTCAGCGAGGCAATGAAAAAGCTCTCCGGACAGATCATAGGCGACATTCGCACCGCCCTCAAGGACAGGGCGGGCAAATGAAAGGCTTAAAGGCTCCTTGACAGACCGTCATGCCTGTCGAATATTATGAGCATCCGCAATAGCTGGAAGATCTTATGTCGGAAATGAACATGAACAACAAGATCGACAATCAAGGGGCCCTTTTGGTCTGCGAAAGCGCGCTTACGGCATCGGAGCGCAGGCTCAGGTCCATGCTGGAACTCGGCCAGCTCATCGGCCTGGATCTTCAACTCGATGAAATGCTCCTCCAGATAGCGTCAAAGGCAAAAACGGTAATGGATGCCGACAGGTTCACGATCCTTCTTTACGATCCCAAAACCGATGAGTTGTGGACGAAAATGCCCCTTGAGGTTGAGGGAAAAGTGCTGCGCACACCATCCAGGGTGGGAATAGCAGGACACTGTTTCCATACCGGCGAAACCATCAATGTCGAGGATGCCTACGAGGACCCCCGCTTCTTCCGGTACATTGACGAGATGACCGGCTACCGGACAAAAAGCTTGCTTTGTATGCCTTTTTTTGGCAGGTCCGGTCCGCCGCTGGGGGTCATCCAGATCATCAACAAGCGTGAAGGGACCTTTACCGGTGAAGATGAAGAGATCCTCAGGATCTTCAACAACCATGCGGCCGTGTTCATCGAGATCGCCCAGCTCCAGAAGGCCCGTATGGACACCCTTGAAGAATCCAGAAAAGAACTGGAACGCCTCAACAGGGCAAAAGGTAAGGCCCTTGACCATCTCTCCCATGAATTAAAAACGCCCCTTGCCCTCATCCAGGGATATTTGCGCATCCTCAAGAGAAAAGTCGAAAAACAGTTCAACGACCCGTCGGTGGAAAAGTACTTCCCCGTCCTGAAGCACTATATGAAAAGGCTTTTCGAGGTGCAGGAGGAATCGGAAAAGATCATAAGAACCTATCGAGAGATCGAGAACGAGAACATAGTCGACGAGTTCGAGCGCCTCTGGAAAAAACTGGAAACCTCTGGAAGCGGGCTGCCTCCAAATACAATGGAACTGCGTCAGACCCTGAAGGAATGGATCGCCGGGTATGTTCCGCCGGGCAACGATTCGCTCAGTCTGGTAGACCTGTATGCCACGGCCGAAAGGGCCCTTTCCGAAATCCGCCATACCGCACCGCACCGCGACATCGAGCTTCGCCTCCGCGGGGAAAAGGATCTGACCGTTTTCATGGACAGCGTCATTATTCAGGATATGGTCGCGGGGCTTCTCAAGAATGCCGTTGAAAATACGCCCGACGGCGGCCTCGTGGAAATGTCCCTGGAACGAAAAGACAACGGCACGGCGATAGCCGTCCGGGACCGCGGTGTAGGCATTACCGAGGAGAACAAAAAAAATATATTCGAGGGCCTTTTCCATACGCAGGACACCGACCTGTACGGCTCAAAAAAGGCCTACGAGTTCGGCGCCGGAGGAAAAGGGCTCGACCTTCTTCAGATGAAGATCTACGGCCGGCGTTTCGGTTTTTCGATCACCATGGAGAGCTCCCGGTGCATCCACATCCCCACCGACAGAGACCTCTGCCCGGGCAGGATCTCCGAATGCCCTCACATAGTGGACCGGGAAGGCTGCCTCGCATCGGGAGGAAGTACTTTTTATTTGACTTTTCCCGCTGCGGCAGAATATCTTACAAACAGTTAGGAATGACTATTCCAGCGCATTAAAGGGTTCGTTATATGGCCACTAAAGACCAGTTAATCGATCTGTTGATACACGATCTCACCGGTCCTCTGTCAATCGTATCGACAAGCGTCAGCAACCTTATCAACAAGGAAGACAAGTACGGTCCGTATAATGAATACCAGAAAGATGTCTTCAAGCGGATATTGCGCAACACCGACAAGGCAAAGGCGCTTCTCCAGGAGATCATCGAGGTATACCGGTCCGAAGAAGGGCTTTTCAGGAAAGAACAGTTTCTCATCGCCGACATCCTCAAGGATGCACTGATGGACGCCGTTGAGGTCGTTGCCCCCGCTGTCGGGGAAGAACTGGCAAGAGTCTGTGATGACGCCTCATTCAGCGATGTCCTCGCAAAAAACGGCATCTTTATCGATATTTCAGGGAAATACGGCCTTGCACCCTTTAACCATGACCAGAAAAAGATACGCCAGATACTGCGGAACCTCATCTCTAATGCCCTGAAATACAGAAAAGAAATGATGAAGCTCAATATCTCGGGAGATGTCGACCTGATGGTCTCTGTGGAGGACGACGGCCAGGGGATCCCGAAAGAAAAACAGAATTATATATTCAAGCGTTTTTTCAATATCAAGGAGAAAAAAGGCGGACCGGAGGGGCTTGGCTTCGGCCTTTCCTGCGTGAAAAGCCTTGTCGAAACAATGAGGGGGGAGATCTCATTGAAAAGCGGTGAAGGGGCAGGTTCCTGTTTCACTGTACGTATTCCTCCCCTGTGATATTACCTTAAAACAAAAAGGAGGTTATAATGGCTGAATCAATTCTTAACGGCAAGAAGATCCTGGCAGTCGACGATGAGCCTGATGTTCTCAAGGTACTTGAAGAAGAGATCATGGATGCCTGTCCGAAATGCACCCTGGATACGGCAACCAGTTTCGAGACCGCTTCCAAACTCCTCGAATCGAAGGATTACGATATCGTTGTTCTTGACATTATGGGTGTGCGTGGCTTCGACCTCCTTGATATGGCGGTCAAAAAGAACATGAAGGTCGCCATGCTGACGGCACATGCCCTGAGTGCCGATGCACTGAAAAGGTCTTACGAGATGAAAGCGCGTGCATACCTGCCGAAGGACAAGCTGGGCGAGGTCGTTCCATTTCTCGAAGACGTCCTTGCGAACGACTTCCAGACAGGCTGGACAAGGCTGTTCGAAAAACTGCACACCTTCTTCACGGAGAGATTCGAATCCGACTGGGAAAAGAAAACAGGGCTCACCTGGAGGGAATGGACTAAATAGAGACCGAAAAACAGGGCTCAGGATCCAGAAAAAAGCAAAAGCAGATAACATCCGCTTTTGCTTTTTTTCTCTGACCCCCGGGCTCCGGCCCTGAACCCTTAAAAATTGATTTGCTCTGCCATTTGTTGTAGATTAGACACAACAAAATCGGAAAAAAGACCTTTTTTGTTCAATAACGGAGGAAAGATGAAAAGGATCTTCAGCGGCATACAGCCGACAGGCGATATACACCTGGGCAACTACGTCGGCGCCATCCGGAACTGGGTCTACCTCACCGGGGAATACGACTGCATATTCTGTGTCGTCGATTACCATGCCATCACCGTCGAGTATCCCATAGAGGAAATGAGACGGCGGACGCTCGACGCCGCCCTCATCCTTCTGGCATGCGGCCTTTCGCCGGAAAATGCCAATATCTTCGTCCAGTCCCACGTCCGGGAGCATACCGAACTGGCCTGGATCTTTGACACCGTCACACCCATCGGCGAGGTGGAACGGATGACGCAGTTCAAGGACAAGGCGAAACAGCACCGTTCGAACATCAACATGGGGCTCATGAGCTACCCTGTTCTTCAAGCCGCCGACATCCTCCTCTACAAAGCCGGTTTTGTGCCCGTCGGCGAAGATCAGGTGCAGCATATCGAGCTCTCCAGGGAGATAGCCCGGAAATTCAACGGCCGCTTCAAACCCATCTTCCCCGAACCGCAGGAGATCCTCTCGATGGCACCGAAGATCCTCGGGGTCGACGGCCAGTCAAAGATGTCGAAGACCCTGAACAACTACATCGGCATCCTTGAAGAAGAAGGGGAGATATGGGAAAAGCTGCGCAACGCCGTAACGGACGTGAACAGGGTCCGAAGAAACGATCCAGGCGACCCTGCCGTCTGCAACATTTACACCATCCACCGGGCCTTCTCGGACAATAACATGCTTCTTGAGATCGACAAGGGATGCAAAACAGCGGGCATCGGCTGCATAGACTGCAAGAAGATGCTCTTCGGGAACCTGAAAAATGAGCTCACGCCCATCCGGGAAAAGGCGCTTGCCCTCGGCAAAGACATGGGCTACATCGAGGATGTCCTCGCGAAGGGGGCCGCAGCCTGCGGCGCTATAGCAAAAACCACGATGGATGAGGTGCGCGAGACCCTCGGTCTGTATATTCCGTAATAACCCTTTCGCCCAGGTTTTCAGTTCCCGGGTTGACTTTTTAGTTAAGTGCCTTTAATATAAAGGAAGCATGACAGAAAATCCCGTAAAGAGATACGGATTTATAATCTTTCTCTCAACTGTTTTCTTTCACCTCATTTTCATGGACGGCGGGATATACGATCTATTGAAAGTGAAACTGAAGATCAGAACCGCCAGGCTGTCCATCATGCAGATCGAAGACGAGAACTCAACACTCACGCGGGAGCTGGGCAGGATCCGGACAGATGACGGGTACCTGGAAGAGATGGTCAGAAAGAAACACGGTTTCGTAAGAGAAGGGGAAAAGGTGTACAGGGTTGAACCATGAAATACGAAGGAACTATTTACAGACCGCCAAGCGAGGCGGACAGTCTCATCCTCCAGGTCACCATCGGGTGCTCTCACAACAAATGTACCTTTTGCGGTTCTTTTAAAGACAAGAAATTCCGCGTCAGATCCCTTGACGAGATAAAAGAAGACGTGAACGAGGCAAAGCAGTATGCCCGGTACATAAAGAAGGTGTTCCTTGCCGACGGCGACGCGCTCATCATCCCGCAGAAGACCCTTCTGCCTATCGTTGAGCTCGTCAAGGGCGCATTTCCCAAACTTGAACGCATCGGCGTTTACGGGAACACGAAGTCGATCCTTAAAAAGTCCATTGAAGAATTGAAAACCCTGAAAGACCTTGGCGTCGGCATCGTCTATCTCGGTGTGGAATCCGGCGATCAGGTCGTCCTTGACAGGGTCAGCAAGGGAACGCTCCTCGACAAGACCGCCGAGGCCGCAAAAAGAATTAAGGACGCCGGGATACTCCTTTCTGTGACGGTACTTCTCGGACTTGGCGGCGTGGAGCGCAGCAGGATACACGCCGAGGAGACAGGCAAGTTCCTGAGCAGGATCAAGCCAGATTATGCAGGAGCGCTCAGCGTCATCGTCGTACCCGGAACAGTGCTTGCCAGGCAGGTCAAAGAGGGCACCTTTGTTGTCCCCGACCCCTACATGCTCCTCGAAGAGCTCTACATCATGATAAAGAACATAAACGTCGAACGTATGTATTTCGCGTCGAACCACGCGTCCAATTACCTTCCCGTCAAGGCGTGGCTTCCCGATGAAAAGGAAAAGACCTTAAAGGCGATCGAACACGTCCTCGCCCGGCGGGACCCTTCAATGCTCCGCCCGGAATTCATGAGGGCCCTCTGATAATGAAAAGGCATACTCATGAACATGATAATGGAGGGTACACCGACGTGCCCGTCCGCGTCCGATACGCCGACACGGACAGGATGGGCGTTGTATATTACGGAAATTACCCCGCTTTTTTCGAGGTGGCGCGCAGCGAATACATACGGCGGAAGGGTTACACGTACCGCGAACTGGAGGAAATGGGTTATCTCCTTGTCGTTGTGGGCCTCGAGGCCAAGTACTACAATTCAGCCACCTACGATGACGTCCTCACCGTCAGGACGCGGATGACGGAACTCAGATCACGGGGCATGACATTCCACTATGAAGTAACCCTGGACGGGACACTTCTTGTTGAAGGAAAAACGAAACATATCTGCATCAACGCCGAAAACAGAAAACCCGTCGCCCTGCCTCAGAATATCGTAGAAATACTGCGAGATGGCCGGTCCACGTAACATCCTCATAATCCGGCTCAGTTCCCTGGGAGACGTCCTCATGAGCGTGCCTGCAGTACAGGCGATCAGGCTCCGCTTTCCCGATGCCCATATTTCCTGGCTTGTAGAGGGCGCCGTTTCCGGGATAATTGCCCGGCAGGGTTTCATTGACGAGGTCATTTTTTTCCCCCGGAGCGCCCTCATGCGCCATCTCAAAGGCGGACACCTGCCCACCACGCTGTATATCCTCAAGGATTTTCTGAAAATTCTTCGACAACGTGAATACGACCTCATCATCGATTTCCATGGCATCGCGAAGAGCGTGGCCCTTATGCTGCTCGCGCACGGAAAGAAACGGATAGGTTTCGGCAGGACATTCGCGAAAGACTTCAGTCATCTTTTCTACCAAGAACGGGTGGACGGGCCTGAAAAAAGGATCCACAAGATCGAGCGCAACATGCTCATCGCCCGCCGTCTCGGTTATGAGAACGGCATACCTGATGTCCCCCTCGCGGTCCATGACAGCGCGAAGGCATACATAGATGAGTTTTTCCGTTCACGTGATATCCGATCACCCGTCTTCGCGGTAAACCCCTTCGCCAGCAGGGATTCCTCTTTCAAACGGTGGCCCCTCGACAGATACGCCGACCTCATCGGCCGCATAGAGAAAGAGCTGGGAGGCACCGTTATCATCATATGGGGGCCCGGAGAGCGCGAGGAGGCGCAAAGGCTCGCGGCCCTGGCCGGAAACAATACCCGGCTTGCCTGCCAGACGGATATTGCCCAGCTCCATGCGCTTCTTGCAAGTGTCGACGCGTATATCGGGGGCGACACGGGGACAACCCACCTCGCATCGGCTGCCGGCATACCGGTCTTAAGCATCTTCGGCCCCACAGACGTCGTGGTCAACCGTCCCTATTCAAAAAACAGCGTCATCGTCAGGAAGGATATCAGCTGCAGCCCCTGCAAGAACAAGGCCTGCAAGACCCGCGAATGCCTCATGACGATCTTTCCCGATGAGGTCTTCGAAATCCTGAAAAAGATCCACACAGAAAGGCAGGGTACAAGATAATGCGCATCCTCTTCATATATCCCAACATCAATACACAGGTGGGGTTCAACTACGGCATCTCTTACATATCGGGCCTCCTGAAAGAAAAAGGGATTGAAACGGGGCTTCTCAACATAAACGAAAAGCTCGGCTACCCGATGGACCTTGCCAGAATAAAAAAGGATGTCCTCGCTTTCAAACCGGATATGATCGGGTTTTCGGTCCTGACCAACCAGTATAAATACGCACTCGATATCGCCCGGGACATCAGGGGTTACATCGATGTTCCCATACTCTTCGGCGGCATCCACGTGACAATGGACCCTGTTGAGACACTGTCGCAGAAAGAGGTCGATCTCATATGCGTCGGCGAGGGAGAACTGGCGCTGGCCGAGCTTACAGAAACCGGCGATCCGAAGGGGGTTATGAACATAGGCCGCAAAGACCATGGGGCTCCGGTCATCGAACCCCTGCGCCCTTACACGGACATCACCTCTCTTCCCTTCAAGGATTATGAGATCTTCGACTTCCAGCGGATGATCGACGCCAAGGACGGCTGGGTGGGACTCACGGCCTCGCGGGGATGCCCCTTCAGATGCACCTACTGTCTCAATCACAAGATCATAGGGCTCTACAAGGAACATGGCCACATGCCGAAACACTATATCAGAAGACATACCGTGGACCAGATGATCGGTGAGATCGAATATCTCCTTGGCCGCTACAACGGGATCAAGATGTTCATCTTCGACGACGACATCTTCACCTTCGACAAGGTATGGCTCAAGGAATTCACCGACCGGTATAAAAGTATGACGGACATCAGCTTCGTCTGCAATGCCCACGCCCGCATCTTCGACGGGGAAACTGCGCATCTTCTTAAAAGTGCCGGCTGCCGTATCGTCAAGTTCGGCCTTGAAAGCGGCAGCGACAGGATACGCCGCAGCGTGCTCAGCCGGTACATGACCAACAGGCACATCGAGGAGGCCTTCTCCACCGCACACAGGTTCGGGCTCCATACCTCGGCATTCGTCATGCTCGGTCTTCCCTATGAAACCATCGGGGACATCCGCGAAACGGTGGACCTTCTTGCCGCGATTAAACCCGGCAGGTTCCGCTGGTCCCTTTTTTTCCCCTTCATCGGGACAAAGGCCTACAGTATCGCCCAGTCATCGGGACAGATCGACCTCGACCGCATGAAAGACCTCGACAACTTTACCGATGAGACCTGCATGAAGCTCGGGCCCGAGACAGATCTTTATTGCGACAAGGTCAAAACCCTCCTGTGCGCCTTCGTCAATGCCAATTCCGGTCTTGAACACACCGAAGGTTTCAGGCGCCTTGTCGACGCCATCGAGGCCATGGACGACAAAACCTGGCACGAAAAAAAGGAAAGCATCGCGGGCAAGGTGGAGAAGCTCAACGAAGAAATGGAAAAAACGGGCGGACTCCACTATACTGTTAGGTACAATCCTTTCATGGGCGTGAGAAGTGACTGGGAAGACGATAGTATATCTGCCTAACTGGCTGGGGGACATGGTGATGGCCATTCCCTTCCTCCATGCCCTCAGAAAGCACTCCTGCGACGAGATATGGGCAATCGGGAAAGGAAGCGCCATACACCTCTATAACGGGCTCGACCTTTTCGACCGTTTTGTCCCCATAGACAACACGGGTCTTTCTCTCTTTTTCGATACCACGAACAAGCTCAAAAAAGTCGGTTTCACCAGGGCCATCGCCCTGCCCCATTCTTTCAGATCGGCCCTCTTCTTTTACAACCTGAGGGTCAGGGAGATCATCGGCTACCCCCGCAACAAGAGGGGCTTCATGATCAACCTGAAGGTCGAGGAGCACGGCGGGATCGAATCCACCGTGGAACATTACCTGAAAATTATTGATTTCATTGGCGCAACGCGCTCAATCGAGGCACCGGCACTTGCCGTCACCCAGGACGAGGAGGAAAAGTTCGACGAAAAGTTCGACGGTATTGCCCGGCCTTACGGTATCATGGTCGTCGGCGCCCAGTACGGCCCGTCGAAGTGCTGGCCGGCGGAGTATTTTTCCGAACTGGCGGACATGATCATCGACAAATACCGCATGAACGTATATATGCTCCCCGGCAGGAACGAGGATGATCTGGCACAAAGGATCTATGAAGGGATCACCTTCAGGGACCACGCGGGCGTGATGTCGATGAACATACGGGACATGAAGGTCTGTCTTTCCCGGTCCGCTTTCGTGGTCAGCAACGACACGGGGCCCCGGCACATTTCCGCGGCGCTTTCCGTTCCAACCATCGTCCTCGCCGGGCCCATGGACGAACGTTATACCGATTATCCGAACAAAAGCACCCGCGTTCTGTCAAAGACCATGGCCTGCCGGCCTTGCAATAAAAAACGTTGCGACAGCGGTCATGAATGCATGAGGGCGATCACACCTCAAGAGGTCGCCCGGACACTGGGGGATATCCTTGAAAAGAACAATTAAGAAAGTGACGGGAAAAAGATCCGGGGAAAAGACGGGAAAGGTCAGCGGCACGAAAGGCCTGCCGCGCTTCATCGAACGCTTCGCAGGAAAAAAGATCTGTGTCGTCGGTGATATCATTGCCGACGTGTTCATCCTCGGCAAACCTTACCGCCTGTCAAGGGAAGCCCCGGTCGTCGTCGTTAAATACGAAGGATCAAAGGTCTACCCCGGCAGCGCCGGCAACACCATAAACAATCTTGCCGCCCTCGGGGCCAGGGTCTATCCCATCGGCTTCGTCGGCGGCGACTCCATCGGCAACAAGCTCATGGACTTCTTTTCCGGGGAAAAGGGCATCGACACCGGCGGCATTATACGTCACAGCGGCGGAACCATAACAAAGACAAGGATACTCGCCGGCGACACCCACGTGTCAAAACAGCAGGTCATCCGCATCGACAGGGATGAGGCCGGCAGGCGCTCAGCGAAAGAAAAGGGCCTCTTCATGGAAAAACTGGCGGCCATCTGTCCCCACATGGACGCCGTTGTCGTCTCCGATTACGGCCACGGTGCCGTCGGATCCAAAGTGATCGAATACATGAAAATACTTGCCAACGACAAGATCGTTGTCGGTGATTCCCGGTATAATCTGAAGAGGTTCGCGGGATTCACCATCATCACGCCCAATGAATCGGAAGCATACGCCTTATCCGGTATCGCCGAAGACAGGCCCATCGAGGAAGTGGGGGAAAGGATCATGGAGACGATGCGCCTTGCATCACTGCTTGTCACCCGCGGGAACAGGGGTATGACCCTTTTTCTCAAGGACGGCATGGCATATAACATACCCATATCGGGCAAGGATGATGTGACGGATGTGACCGGGGCCGGCGACACGGTATGCGCTGCCGTCGCCCTCTCCCTCGCAAGCGGCGCGGACTTCCTCGACGCGTCGAGGATAGCGAACTACGCCGCCGGCATTGTTGTCATGAAGCGGGGAACGGCAACGGTGACCGTCGACGAACTGAAACGGTCGATAGAAAATGGTGGAGTGCTTTAGCACCCCTGGTGATGGGTGATGGGTGATAAGAGACAAGCAATCTGTCATTCCGGCGAAGGCCGGAACCCAGGATATTTTTCAGGTTGGAGCCGTTTTGGATCCTTGGTCCCATCCAGGGTGACGAACAGGATCTTTTTTTCACAGATTAAGGATTTTGTTTTTCATAAAACCTATAACCCATAACCTATTACCCCATACGCACTAAAGGAGCACATTTATCATGGGAAAGATTTTCAGGGATATTGACGAATTAAAGAACATCATCGAAAAAGAAAAAAAAGCGGGCAGGAAGATCGTCTTCGGGAACGGCTGTTTCGACATCCTCCACGTGGGGCATGTGCGATATCTCAGGGGGGCCGGGGAACTCGGCGATATCCTCATCGTCGCCGTCAACGACGATTCGTCCGTGACGGGTCTGGGCAAGCGCAAAGAGGTCGTCACTCCCGCCGCCGAGAGGGCCGAGATCGTTTCCGCCATCGATTGCGTCGACTACGTGGTCATCTTCAGCGACCCCACCGTGGAGGGCCTCCTCTCAGCCCTGAAACCCGACATCCACGCGAAGGGCACGGACTACACGGAAGACAGCGTACCGGAGAGGGACATGGTCCTTTCATACGGGGGAAAAGTGGCCATCGTCGGCGACCCCAAGGACCACTCCACCCGCGACATCATCAAGACCATCAAGAACCTGAAAGAAAAATAGAGTTTATAAGGCCAATCCGGTTTATATGGTCTCTACAGTTTCTCTGGTCTTTTAACCAACCAGATAAACTGAACAAACCGGAGAAACTGGATAAACCGATTTTCTGATTTGATTTCAAGCACTTTTTATTGTAATGTAACACAATCGGGCCTTTCGAATATGGACAATGAACAGGATAAAAGATTACCCCTGTCTGTGTATATGATCACTTTCAACAACAGCGCCACCATTGAAAAGGCGCTCGCGAGCGTAGCCGGGTGGGCGGACGAGATCATAGTCGTCGATTCCCATAGCCCCGACGGCACGGCTGACATAGCCGCGCGCTACACCGACCGGGTACTGCATTACGACACTACCGACCTCAGGGAAAAATACCAGTTCGCTCAGGACCACTGCCTGAACCGCTGGGTCCTTTTCATCGATGCCGATGAATGGCTCACCGACGCGTTCAGGAAAGAGGTGGAGGCACTCATCGGTTCCGGTTCGGCCAGAGACGGGTACATCGCCGACCGGCGCAATATCTACCTCGGAAGGGAGATCAGGCACGGGGGCTGGTACCCCGACAGGGAGATCCGCCTTTACAGGAAAGATAAGGGCGGCTGGCGCGGCGGCATACACGCGAAGGTGCATGTCGACGGACAGGTGGGGCACATGAAAGGCCATTACCTCCATGCCCCCTACGCCGATACCGCCCACCAGATCAGGACCGTGGACCGCTACTCCGAAAATTACGCCAGGGATCTTTTTTCCGCGGGCCGCCGTTTCCACCTTGCAAACATGATCCTTCGTCCCGTATTCCGCTTCTTTCGGGACTACATCTTCAAGATGGGCTTCCTTGACGGCATACCGGGCATCATCATCATGGCCTCGACGATGTACTACGTTTTCATGAAACACGCCAGGCTCTGGGAACTGGAGAAAGAACATGGAGGAAAGAACGGTGTTCAAAAATAAAGAGGTCCTCGTCACCGGGGGACTGGGGTTCATAGGGAGCAATCTATGTATCGAGCTTGTCAGGCTCGGCGCCCGGGTCACCATCGTCGACAACATGCTCCCGCGCCAGGGCGGCAATCTTTTCAATATCAAGGATATTGCCGGCGAGGTAACGGTCAACGTCTCCGATGTACGGAACCAGCTTTCCATGGACCATCTCGTCAAGGGAAAGGACTACATATTCCACCTGGCCGGGCAGGTGAACCACGTGGACAGCATGAAAAACCCCATCCAGGACCTGGAGATCAACTGCCTGGGCACCATGGTCCTCCTTGAGGCCCTTCGCCGTCACAACAGGGACTCGAAGATCGTTTTCGCCGGTACCAGGGGGGAATACGGCTCCAGCGTGAAGCTGCCCGTCGACGAAGACCACCCGACGAACCCCAAGGGTATCTATGCCGTGACGAACCTGACGGCGGAGAAAATGGTCCTTGTTTATGACGATATCTACAGGATAAAGGGGAGCTGCCTCAGGATAACCAATACCTACGGGCCCCGCCACCAGATGGCCCACGATGAATACGGGGTCTTCAACTGGTTCATACGCAAGGCGCTTGACGATGAAGAGATACCGGTCTTCGGGGACGGAAGGATCCTGAGGGACTTCCTCTACGTGCAAGACCTCGTGGACTGCATGCTCAGCGTGGCCGCCACCGACGGCGCGTACGGCACCGTGTTCAACGTGGGCACCGGCATCCCGGTGAGCTTCTTTGAGCTGGCGGAAAAGATCGTTGCCATTGCCGGCTCGGGCAGGACAAAATTCACCGAGTTCACGCAGGAGAGGAAAGAGGTGGAACCCGGCGATTACTACGCGGACATCACCCGCATAAAGAAGATCACCGGCTGGCAGCCGAAAACATCCCTTGAAGAGGGCATTGCCAGGACCATAGACTACTACCGCGAACACGGCAGGGAGTACTGGCAGCGGGGCAAGGCCTCATAGCATAAAGATACATAAGGAAGGTACAGTCTTAATGAATATCAAGATCTTCGACATCGAAAGGGACCACGCGGACATAAAGACCGATCTCATCGCCGCCTTCGAAAAGGTCCTGTCAAAAGGGGAGTATATCCTCTCGGGTGAAGTGAAGGCCCTGGAGGAAGAATTCGCTGCATACGTAGGTACGCGCCACGCCGTCGGTGTGGCAAGCGGCACAGACGCCATCAAGATAGGCGGCCTTGCCCTGGGACTCAATGCGGGCGACAAGTTCGTGACAACTCCCAACACATACATCGCCACCGCCATGGCCCTGTCGGAACACGGGCTCATCCCCCGCTTTTGCGATATCGAGGCGGACACGTACAACATGGACCCGGCGGCGCTCGAAGGCCTTCTCAAGAAAGAAAGCGACATAAGGCTTTGCGTGCCGGTGCACCTTTACGGCCAGACCTGCAGGTTCGACGAGATCAGGCAGGTCTGCGGCCGCTACGGCGTGAAGATCCTGGAGGACGCCTGCCAGGCACACGGTTCGCGCTGCAACGGGAAAAGCGCCGGGACACTGGGCGACGCGGCCGCCTTCAGCTTCTACCCCACAAAGAACCTCGGCTGCTATGGAGACGGCGGGATGATGGTCACCGACGATGAAGGGGTCTTTAAAAAGATGCTCATGCTCCGCAATCACGGCCAATCCGACAGGCACGTCCACGATATCCACGGTTTCGTCTCGCGCCTCGACGAGATGCAGGCCGCCCTGCTTCGAGTCAAACTTCCGCACCTTGACGATTGGAACGGCAGGCGGCGGCATAACGCTTCACTGTACGACAAAGGCCTTGAGGGCCTTCCGGTAAAAAGACCCGTCGCGGCGGCCTTCGCGCACCATGTGTATCACCTGTACGTCATAGAGGCTGACAGGCGCGACGAACTGAGACAGTTCCTGGGTGAACATGGCATCGTGAACCTCGTTCATTACCCCACGCCAATCCACCTCCAGAAGGTCTATGGGTACCTCGGCTACAGCGAAGGTTCCTTCCCGCGGGCCGAAGAGGCCTCGAGACGGATCATCTCCCTGCCCCTTTACCCATCGCTCAGGGAAGACGAGATATCCTTCGTATGTCGGACCATCGGCGAGTTCTTTAAAAAATGAAAATACTACATCTTTTCAGCGACTGGAAGTGGACCGGGCCGGCAGAACCGGTGCTGTCCCTGTGCGAACACCTCGGCAACGAGGGTATCGGGGTCACCCTTGCCTACCGCAAGACACCTATCGATTTTCCCGAGAGGACCGTCGGGAAAGAGGCGGGCAAAAGGGGTATCCGCTGTTATGAGGGGTTGAGGCTCAACAGGTACTTTTCCGTTATCGACTGGTCTTACGATCTCATGTCGCTTAGCCCCTATGTTGACTCAGAAGGTTTCGACATCGTCCATACCCATCTTTCCCACGACTATTTCACCGCCATCACGGCCCTTTCGTTCTTCAAAACGCGCCCTTACATCATCAGGAGCGACCACAAGCGCGACGGGCTGCCCACGAACCTGTTTATGTCCTGGGCCATGTCGAGGACGGACGGTCTTGTCACCTACAGCAAAAAGATCGGAGAACTCGACAGGGAACATTTCGGGCTGCCCGAAGAGCGCCTGTGCGTCATTCCCCCGGGGATCAAACCCTACGATGGCCCGGTGAAGGATATGCGTTCAGAGCTCGGGATCGCGGACGATGACCAGGTCATCGGCGTCATCGGAAGGCTCAAGCCCGACCGCGGCTACGACGTGGTCCTGAAGGCCTTCAGTATGCTGCGGGCCCACACGGACCGGGTCAGGCTCGTCATCGTCGGCAGGAGCTCCCAGATCGAAACAAGCATCATGAAGCCCCTCAGGGAACTTGGCATCGAAAAGGATGTCGTCCTTGCCGGTTACCGTTTTGAGGATTACTTTTCCGTTATATCCACCTTCGATCTCTTCGTCATGATGCGCGCCGGCAGCGATGGCACGGCAAGGGCGCTCAGAGAGGTCCTGGGCATGGGGGTGCCGGCGATCGTATCCGACAGGGGCATGCTGCCCGATCTTGTAGAGGACGGTGCAACAGGATATGTCACTGCCTGGGACGCCGATGCCCTCGCGGGAAAGATGGAGCTTCTCGTCAATAACGCCGGAGCCAGGCGTACATTCGGCGAGAATGCAAAACAGCGGGCCGTCGACGAATGGAGCTACCGTTCGCAGGCAAAGGCGATGATAAAATTCTACGATTCCCTTCTGCACAAGGGTAAAAGAAGATGAAAAACCTGCGGTGTGACGGATCCATCGGGATAGCCGGAAAATGAAGATCGGCCTTGCGATATACAACTTCGACCCCAAGAAGGGCGGAGCCGAACGCTACGGTTTTGATCTTGCGCAAAGGCTTGCCTCCCGCGGACACGAGGTGTTCGTTTTCTGCGCCAGCGGCATCGAGGCCCCCGGGATCACGCTCGTCCACCTTCACACGAGCGCCTGGCCCAGGTGGATGCGCAACCTTTCATTCGCCCTGGCCCACAGGCAGGCACTCCGCAGGGTCCGTCCCGACGTGATGCTCGGTTTCGGCAACGTCCTCGAACTTGATGTCTATCAGAGCCACGGCGGCGTCCAGCGGATCTGGATGCAGAGGGAGATCGCGAGCTATGACAACCCCGGGGAACGCGCCCTCAAGGCCTTCCTTTTAAAAAACAGCCTTAACCAGACAATGCAGCGCCTGATAGAATGCCATCCGGTCAAAAACCGGAGGTTCGCAAGGATAGTCGCCATATCGGACATGGTCCGCGACCATATGTCCGCATATTACGGCATCGGGAAAGAGGCATTCGACGTGGTCTACAACGGCGTTGATACGGACCGCTTCAGGCCGGCGGAAAAAAAGGGGGACGACGGCCCGATGACGGTGCTTTTCTGCGCCGGCAACTTCAGGCTCAAGGGGCTTGCACCCCTCTTGAAGGCCATGGGGCGTGTCGTCAAGGAAGGCGGGGACGTGCGCCTTACCATAATGGGACGGGGCAAGAAAGAACGCTACCAGGGAACGATCAATGAAACAGGGATGGCCGACAGAATAACCTTTATCGGTGAGACATCGGCGCCGGAGGAGATCTACCGGCGCTCAGATGTCCTTGCGCATCCGACCTATTACGACGCCTGCTCGCTCACGACCATGGAAGGCATGGCATCGGGACTGCCTGTCATCACCACCCGGTGGAACGGCGCGTCGGCCTTCGTTTCCCCTGAAGAGGGTTTCGTCATTGACGAAGCGGAAAACATCGACGCCCTCAGCGGCGCCATCCGCGCCCTTACTGACAGAGGCAGGCGGGAAACACTGGGAAGGAACGCCCGCAGAAAGATGGAATCCTTCACCATGGAGAAGAACGCGGCGGAAATGGAAGAGGTTCTCCTGAGGGCCTCGGAAGAAAAGAAAAAGGGGGGAAGAAGTGCCGGGGGCCTTTGATTCGCCTTATTATATGAACGTCCGCCATGACATGATCGGTCTTGTCCCTCCGGACGCGAAACGGGTCCTCGAGGTGGGCTGCGCGGCAGGCATGACCGGCAGGGAACTTAAGGCAAAAGGGATTAAAGAGGTTGTCGGCATAGAGATAGTCGACGATGTGGCCCGTGAGGCTTCACGATATTACGATGCCCTCCATATCGGCGACGTGGAGACCATGGAACTCCCTTACGAGACGGGTCATTTCGACTGCATACTTTACGGCGACGTGCTTGAGCATCTTAAAGATCCCTGGAGCGTACTGTGCAGGCACAACAGGCTGGTAAGACCAGGCGGCGCCATCGTCGTGAGTGTCCCCAATGTCCGCCACTACCGGATCATCAAAAAGCTCGCCTTCAGGGGACAGTGGGAATATCAGGACGACGGCATCATGGACAGGACGCACCTGCGCTTCTTCACGCTTGGCACAGCGCTGGCCATGATAAGAGACGCCGGGTTCGAAGTCACCACGACACTTAAAAAACCCTCCGGCGCGGCGTGGATCAAAGGGCTCAACAATCTCATCAGGAACAGTCTCATCGACCTTCTCGTGAGACAGTACATCATCGCCGCGCGCAAGGCAAGGGAGGTCATGTAAGTGCCGGCGGTAAGCGTCGTGATCCCCAACCTCAACGGCAGGCGCCTCCTTCCCATGTGCCTCGACACCCTCCGCATGCAGACCTTTAAGGACTTCGAGGTCATCGTCGTTGACAACGGCTCCAGTGACGGCTCCATAGAGCTCCTCAAGGAGAAATATCCCGAGGCGGACATAATTGCACTCGATAAGAACTATGGTTTCGCCTATCCCGTCAACCGCGGCATAGAGGCCGCCAGGGGCGAGTTCGTTTGCCTGCTCAACAACGACATCGAACTCGACGTGCATTGGATGGAAGAGCTCCTCGGCGCACTCCGAAAACATCCGGAAGCGGGTTCATGCGGACCGAAGCTGATGAGGCTGGAGGAAAGGGAACGGATCAACGTCCTCGGTATCAGGATGAACAGCGACAGCGGTGTGGAGATCATCGGCGCGGGTCACTACGACAGGGGCCAGTATGATGAAGCCAGGTATGTGTTCGGGGTCAATGCCGGCGCTTCCATGTACCGCAAGTCCATGTTTGACAGGATCGGGCTTTTTGACGAGCTTTTTTTCGCATCCTACGAGGATGTTGACATCGCTTTCCGGGCGCAGCTCGCAGGTTTCAAGGCCCTTTACGAACCGAAGGCCCTCGGATATCACATGGTGGGGGCCACCATCAAGCGCAGGCGTTACCGCCCTACATACCTGAACAACCGCAATTCGGTCATCTTCTTTTTGAAGGACATGCCCGGTGAGCTGATAAAAAAGAATTTCTGGAAGATCTTCCGGCTGAGAACGGGCTATTTCCTGGGGAGAGTCATCAAGAACTTCTGGAAGGTCAGGACATTCTATTACATAAGGGGCACCTTCGGCGCATTTCTGCTCCTGCCTTCCATCCTCAGGTCAAGAAAGATGGTCCAGGCCACCAGGTGCGTCACCATCGAGTATCTCGAATCCATCATGGACAGGGATTTCATTTAAAACAGTTTATACGGTTTATCTGGTTTCTCTTGTTTCTCTGGTTTTTCCCGTTCAAGCGGTTCAAGCTGCTCAAGCGGTTCAAACCGTCTTTCACTGCCGTTCTTCCCTGATCACGGCGAGGTAGTTGGTCGTCTTGAAGACCTCCTGGTAGGCGTTGTACTCATCTATCGGTGCAAGTCCCCTCCGGAGGATCCTGCAGATCGAATAACGGGGTGCCAGCATAGTGAAAAAATCCCGGAAAAAGACCCTCGATTCCATATTGAACTCGCTGAACTCGAACTGGATATAAGAAACGGAACCTGAGGAGATCATCCCCTGCGCCCCCTTCAGCACACTCAGTTCATGACCTTCGACATCGATCTTGAGCAGGTCGATGCGGTCGATCCCCTCTTTTGCGCAGAAACCGTCTATCGTGACAAGCCGGATGCTTTCCTTATTATATGACCCCTCCGATATGCCGCGCCGGTACACGGACGCCCGTCCGCTCACCAGCGTGTCCGAATAGAGATCGACGGACCCTTCTTCGTCGCTCATCCCCACGTTGAAAAGCCTGACATTGGAGCGCCCCTCCAGTCTATCCCGCAAAGCATCATATGTCGCCCCGGCAGGTTCGAAACAGTATATGTCCGCATCGCCGCCGTACACCCGGATGATCCCCTCGGAATACTCGCCCTTGTGGGCGCCGACGTCGAAAAAGACCCGGGGCCGCCTGCCGCGGCCGGCTTCTGCCAGATACCGCAGGACCCACTCTTCACCGCTCTCGTCCATGAACCCGCCGCGGCCGTAGTTCATCGCGTGAAGCGACAATTTGTGAAGCCGTCTCCAGGCACCCTGGAAACGGGGCCCGCTGAATATCCGCTCCATCAAATGTTTTCCCATTACACCCGGTCCCCTTTTCACGTCAGGCGGCAGGGAGCCTTTTGCGGCAAAAGCCGGCTGGACATGATATGATCCGTCACCTGGCCCCCTCGTGGCCGCTCAGGCCCTGCTGTGCCCATTTCTCATGCTGAAGCTTCAGGAACAGGTCCTTGTTGGACCGCCCTGTCACATACTGCGAATCCCTGCGTTCTTCGTGAAAATCGAGATGAAAGACGATCGCGGCGGTTATCGCCTCTCTCATCGCCACGCCGCTGTTGACGAGGCGCAATCTCAGCTCGTTGTCCTCGTACCCCCACCCTTCGAACTGCTCGTTGAAACCGTTCACCCTGTAAAGCGACGCCTTGTCCACGGCAAAATTCGCGCCGTACAGCTTGGGGCGGAGCGGTTTCTTCCGCAGCAGCTGACTATAGAAGCGAAGACGGTTCAGCGCAAGATCGATCTTTTTCCCGCATGTTAAAAAGGGTTTTTCTTCAAGGCCCTTTCCTTGCACCAGTTCTTCGGTGAGCAGCCTGATCTGCGCCGGTTTGACCTTTATGAACTTGCCGAAGACAAGGGTATCCGGCCGGCGCCTTCGCAGGTGCCCTTCGATATACCGGCTGTGGGGAATACAGTCATCATCGAGAAAAAGAAGATAGTCCGTCCTCGACGCGATTATCCCCCGGTTGAGGATCCTTGACTTGCGGAAACCCCTGTCCTCATGCCAGACATGGCGGACACTGTAACCAAGGCCGCCGCAAAGGGATTTCGCCATTTCAAGGGTTTCCGGCTTCGACCCGTCATCGCAGATGATCACCTCAAATTCCCTGACCGTCTGGATGTCGAGCGCCCTCAGGATCAGCTTCAGCGTCTCGGGCCGGTTGTACGTGGCAACGAGCACGCTGCACACGGCCCCGGAAGTTGTACCGCCGAGGTCAGCAAGATAGTTCTTTTCCATTACCCGCCCTGTATAAACGCCTTTCCCTGTTTTATCCAAAGCATAAATATAAATGATTATTCAACCGCTGTAAAGAGATACAACCTGTTCAATATACTTATGTTATTGACAATTTCATTCGCAAAAAGCTATATTGACGACATTGTAAATAAATCATAACTCTGTTGCCGGGGCCGATGGACCGCAGACCTGAAGACCTTTACCTTGAATTGCTGAAAAAAACACTTTCCTTCTCGCTGTGGCCGGAACCCCCCACGCCGGTGAAGGATTTCCATTTCAGAAAAAAAACCTCGAAGCGTTTCTTTCTTTCAATTTTATCAGGCATTCTTGACAAGACCAGATACCAGATCGTCCGCCGAAGGGACTTCTCCGAGGAAGACAGGGCCGACGGCAGGGTTTGGCCCGGGTATGCCGACACCATGGTAGGGATGAAGCGCCTCGACAACCTCCAACACTGCATAGAAACCGTTATCAGGGACGGGGTCGACGGGGACCTTATAGAAACCGGCGTGTGGCGCGGCGGTGCATGCATCTTCATGCGCGCGGTCCTGGCCGTGCACGGTGTCAAAGACCGCAAGGTCTTCGTGGCGGACTCATTCGAAGGGCTGCCGAAACCGGATGCCGGCAAATGGCCGGCGGACCGGGGTGACACGCAGCACGAACGTCCGTTTCTGGCCGTTTCCAGAGAAGATGTGGAAAAGAACTTTAAAAGATACGGTCTCCTTGACGAAAACGTCGTTTTTCTGAAAGGCTGGTTCAAGGACACGCTTCCGGCGGCACCGATAAAAAAGCTGTCTGTCCTGCGCCTTGACGGCGATATGTACGGTTCCACCATGGATGCCCTCGCAAACCTCTATCCCAAGCTGTCGAAGGGCGGCTACTGCATCATTGACGACTATGCCCTGGAGACATGCCGCGAGGCTGTCGATGATTACAGGCAGCAGCAGGGCATAACGGAAAAGATGGAAAGAATAGACTGGACGGGATATTACTGGAAGAAACAGTAGGCGGCCGACACCCGCACGCGCCCGCGTACCCGGGCGCCCCGATACTTTGCGACAAAGAACTGAACTTCCATTTTCTTCACAACTGTTCCATGATATATTAATCAGACTGTCACGGCAGACCGCATCAGGGCAATTCAAAAACCTTGTGGCATGAACCATGGCCCGGGTTGCGACAGGTGCAAATGAAGGTACTTTTTCTTATACAGGGATTCAATGTGGCGGCAAGCCGCTACCGCGTCCTTCAGTTCATCCCCTATCTCAACGCCGGGGGGATCACGGCGGAGGTCCGCGCCTATCCCCGCACTCCGGTGGAGTTCACGCGTTTCTTTCGCGACCTGCAGAAATACGACTGTGTGTTCCTGCAGCGCAAGCGCTTCAGCGGTCCCCTTCTTAAACTGCTCCGCAGGCGGGCAAAGAAGATCATCTATGATTTTGACGACTCTGTGATGTACCGTAACTCGAAGGCGGGGTCTCCCCATTCGAAAACAAGGATGAAGCGGTTCGCCGACATGGTGAGTGCATCCGACTTCGTCATCGCCGGCAATCGTTTCCTCATGGAGCAGACCCTTGCATTCACCGACAGGGTCGCTGTAATTCCAACAGCCATAGACGGAAACCGCTATACCCGAAAAGATTACGACCTGCCTAAAGACCGTGTCACCCTGGGATGGATCGGCGACCACGGGAGCATCCACTACATGGAGAAGATGAAACCAATTTTCGAACAGCTGGGCAGAAAATACCCCGACGCCGAGCTCAGCATCGTCTGCGATGTCTTCATCGACTGCGAGAACATCCCGGTCATCAAGAAGATGTGGTCACAGGAAACGGAGGTCTCTGATCTCAAGGAAATGGACATCGGGCTCATGCCTCTCATGAACGACCTGTGGTCGGAAGGCAAGTGCGGCCTCAAGATCCTCCAGTATTTCGGCGTCGGCGTGCCGGCTGTCTGTACACCGGTGGGTGTGAACAGGGACGTGGTCAGCGACGGCGTTAACGGCCTTTATGCCGATTCACCGCAGCAGTGGTTCGAAAAGCTCTCGACGCTCATCGATGATCCCCGGCTGAGAAAAGAAATGGGACTTAAAGGCAGGGAAACCGTTTTTGAGGGATACACCATCGAGGCCTGCGCCCCCAGACTGCTGGAGATAATAAAGAACACATGAAAAAACACCCCGCGAGAGAGTTTACATGGTTCACCGAAGATGAAGGGCTCCTTCACGCCCTGGCCGCCGTGCGCCACCCCGCCGGAGAAAGAAGGCATTACGACATACTTGAGGTGGACGGGAAAAAGGTGTTCGTCAAGTCATTCAGCGAAAAAGGCGTTGCCGGACGCATCCGTCAGATGGTGGCCCCGCGCGGCAAAAAGGAATTCTCCATCGCCAGGGGGCTTCGCTCCCTCGGCATCCCCGCGCCCCTCGCCCTGGGATACGGCACCGGCGACCTGGTGTCCGCCGTCGCCGAGTCCTTTATCGACGGCAAAAGCCTCCTGGAGCACATCAAGGAGGGCACCGGCAGGGAAGACCTGCTCGGGCGCCTTGCCGACCTCCTGCTTTCTCTCAGGAACAGGAAGGTCCGACACGATGACCTCCATCTCGATAACATCCTCGTATCGGGAGACAGCCTCTACCTCGTCGATCTCCACAAGGTGCGTCTCAAAAGGTCCTTTTCCAATGAAGACGAGGTGACGAACCTCACGCACGCACTCGGGATCATATACAACGATATAACGAAACACGAAAGGGACATCTTTTTCGACCGTTACGGCTGCACGGCAGAAACAAGGGAAAAGGTTGAAAACGCCGTTGAAAGGCTCCGTGCGAGATGGATCATAAAAAAGATGGAAAGGGCTTTCAGGGACACCTCCGTTGTCATCAGGAAAGGGAACGATATCTTTATCCGGGGCATGGAAAACAGAGCGAAAGGAGGGTACGAGGCAACGATAAAGGAAGACAGGAAGATAAAAGTGGAACGCTTCAGCGACCACGTAAAAAAAACCTACGCGGGGCGCGCCCGGCTCAAGAGGGCATGGGAGAACCACGTTGTCCTGGAATACCTCCACATGCCGGTAGCACCGAAGGCCTTTCACGCCCGCCTGCCGTCCGGGGAAGGCAAAGGATATATTTCCATGGAAGACTTGCAGGGCAAGGGCGAGGAACTCGACCGCTTCCTGGACCGTAATTATGACTCGATGCGCAGAGGGGAACAAAAGGACTTTATCGATTCCCTTGCCGCGTTCTTTCTCGGCGCCATGACGTGGGGAATCACGCACAGGGATCTCAAGGCCTGCAACATCTTCGTGGTCGCCTCCGGAGGCTTTCGCCTTCTGGATGTAGAGGACATACGCTTTGAAAAAGTGACAGGGGATGTGCTCAAAAGGACTTTTCTCCAGCTTTGCAACACTATACCGAAACGGATCTCGACGCGCGACAGGATGCGCTTCTTCCTGCGGCTCTCCGCTCTCATCAGCACCGATAAAAAGAGGCTCATGCGGGAAGTCCTCGCCGGGTCCCTCAAAGAGCCTATCGTCTACGAAGGGGTCTCGGGCCTGATCGTTGATAAATGGTAAAGAAAAAACAATAACCTGATCTGGTTTGCCTGATTATTGAGATCAGTTCACTGTTCATAATCTTTTTTAACAACTCTTTATCTGTATTTTAACCTGTCAGGCAGATCTGCCGCATCGGAGGAAAGGGAAAAGCTCGACATGTTCATTGGCCGCCGCCATCCAGCATGGTGCCGCTGACGCTTCCCGCTTTGCTCACGGTCTCGAAACTGCCTTGCAGCGGCCCCGATGCCTCACGGTGGAGCGTGATGCCCATGGCCGCGAAACGTGCGAGGTTCTCCCGCTTGTGTCCGACAAAGAGGGGGATATCGTTCCTGTGGAGGATGACGGTAGCCTCGGCGGGATCTCCCAGCTTTCTAAGCGCACCTGAGACAGCCATGAAAAAAGCCCTCGACTGCACGAGAAAACCGTAGGCCGGATGGTAGAAACCGCCCGCGACCATGTCCCTTACCAGCTCGTTGTCGGTAAGCCCCACGTTCACCACATCGATACCTCTCTTCAAGGCGTTGAGATATATGAGAACGGCCCGGTCGAGGGCGTCGTCGAAAGGGATCGGGGAGAATTCCCCGCCTTCGTAAAGCTTGTAAAGCGGTGTGTTTCTGAGGATCACAAGGGGATAGATACGAATGTACAGAGGATGGAGGGCGGCCATGTTCCTGATGGTCTCTTCAATATCTGCCGGTCCTTCGCCGGGAAGACCTACCATGAATTGAAGGGCGAGCCTGAAGCCCTCGCCGGCGAGCCTCTCATATGCACGAAAAAGGTCTCCCGCCGTGTGCCCCCTGTTCATCGCATGAAGGATCCCATCGTTGAAAGTAGGCACCCCGAGTTCGATGACATTGACTCCGCTGCTTTTGAGAATGGCGATCGTCTCATCGCGAAGGGGCACCGGTTTCGTTGAGAGACGAAAACCGCTTATCACATCGCGATGTTCATCGAAGCAGGCAAAGATCCTTTCAAGGACGGCAGGCTCGATACCGAAGATGTTCCCGCCGAAAAGACCGACCTCGCAAGGGGTGCCCCTGCCGCGAAGGGCCATTTCGATCCTCGCTTTCAGGTCATCTTCACGGATATCGGTGATGTATCCCTGATGGCAGTAGATACATCGCTGCGTACAGCCCATGTGAGGAAGAAAGACGGGAACAACCATATTCAAGACCTTCTGTATTCTGCACCGTTTACTCTTAAAATGCAAATATTCCGGTCCAGGAAAACAAGGACACCAAAGTTCATATATCTTCCTTTTTTATCCCATTTTCTTGCAGCCACGAAAAAGATGCGATCGAAAAGTGGTTGCAAAAAAAATCCTTTCGCAGGACAATGGAAAAACCATGGCACCGCAACGGCGAAAAGAAGCTAAAAGAATAACTGAAATGATCTCCAGCGTGATCATCCCGGATCGGGAACTGGGCGGCACCGAAACCTTCTTCCATCGCGTCCACGAAGAGATGCAAGGGGGTTTTGCCGTTCTCTGCGTATATGTGAAAATAGCCGGGCCGCTGGAGATACAACTGGTCAAACACGCCTGTCATCACCTTTACGCGCGCCACCCTTTTCTCCGGGCACGCATCAGCAAAAAAGACAGCGGCCCCTGTTTTGTCTTCGATGTGCCCTTTCCCGACATCCCGGTGCATTCCTTCTTCGAACTTGGCAAGACCAGTATCCACAGTCTCCTTGAGCGGGAGGCTGACACGCCCTTCGACACTTCGAAGCATCTCTGGCGTGCCCTGCTCATTACCGACAGGACAAGCTTTAACAGGCACTACCTTGTCTTGTCCCTGCACCGCTCGGTCAGCGACCCTGCATCCGCGGTCTTCCTCGCTCATGAATTGATCGCGTATTGTGCAAAGATCCTTGCCCGTGAAGAGATCCACGTGGAGATCCTGCCGGTGCGCCCTCCCCTCGAGGACTTGATCGCGCCTGTCCTGCAGGCCGGGCCGAACGGAAATGAGGCAAAGGCTGCCGTGCCCGGAACCGATGATGACGAGGCAACGGTGCCGTTTCATGAATTCGTGCCAATGAACAGGCGGAAGACGCGCTTTCATCAACACGTCATCGAACCCCCCGGACTCGCGGCGCTTCTCGAGCGCTGCCGCCGGAACAACACGACGGCCACGGGGATACTCGCGGCGGCCGCACTCATAACCATGCGAAAATATTTCGATGAGCACGTGAGCCCCCGTATAGTTTCCTGTGTCGACATCAGAAAGCTGATCGGCCCCGGGATGGTCATTGTCGGTCCCTGGTGCGGTTCCACGGACATCAGGCCCGAATACGACCGCATCACCGCCCGCAGCGACATCTGGCATCTGGCAAAACATTATGACGATGAACTCGACCGCATAACATCGGATCGGGAAGCTCTCTTTGCAGACGGCGGCCAAGAGCCTGACAGGGTCATTGAAACGATACGCTCCGCGGGGCAGTTCAACCCCGCCTGCACATTGACAGACCTCGGGCAGATCGATCTTGCACCGGCTGAACCGTTCATTATTGAGAGTGTAAGCTTTGCGGGCGGCCGCCGGTGCGCGGAGCACGTGATGTTCATCTCGGCGGCAACGATACGCTCCTCGATGTTCCTCAGCTTCGCTTACACCGCCCCGCTCATCCGCGACAATTGGGCGGCCAAATTCACGGGCAGTTTTATGCATATTTTGGACAAAGCCGGGAAGTGAAGAACTCCTTTTCCACCGGTTTTAAGCCGGAATAAACGGAAAAAGATCCATGGAGGAAAACATGAAGCATATCAAGAGCTGCAGCACGGTCACGTCGTTCATGGTTGCCTTCGCCGTTCTGGTCACGGCGATAACCTGCCCCCTCAGCGCGTTCGCCGATAACCGGTCCGCCGGGCTGGCAAAGGTGAAGATCCTTGCAATGGGGGGAACCATAGCGGGCGCTGCGGCGTCTTCGACGGAAACAAAGGATTACAAACCTGGTTCGCTCGACATCGGTTCCATAATCAGTTCCGTACCCGGACTTGAAAAGATAGCGGACATCTCCGGCGAACAGGTGGCCAATATAGACAGCTCCCATATGACGAACGACCTGCTGATCAAACTGGCAAACCGGATCAACCATCTTTTTTCACGGGGGGAAGCTGACGGTATCGTCATCACCCACGGCACGGACACCCTCGAAGAGACGGCATATTTCCTGAACCTCACCGTGAAGAGCGACAGACCGGTCGTTCTCGTCGGTTCCATGAGACCCGCGACGGCCATCAGCGCGGACGGCCCCCTCAACCTCTATAATGCGGTCATCCTCGCGGCGCAAAAGGGATCTCGGGGTCGGGGAATCCTTGTGGCCCTCAACGAAAAAATATACGGAGCGAGGGATGTTACGAAAACAAACACGACCAACGTGGACACCTTCCAGTCCCCGGGGTTCGGGTGCCTCGGATATGTGCTGGATGGCCGTACAAACTTTTACCAGGCCACAACAAAACGGCACACGAGAGATTCCGAATTCGACCTTGGCGGGCTGAAATCTCTCCCCAGGGTAGACATCATCTATGGCCACGTGCAAGGCAGCAGAGACCTCGTGGACGCCGCCATACGGGCCGGAGCAGGCGGGATCGTCCATGCAGGCGCCGGCAACGGGGGCATCTTTCCCGCGGAAAAACAAGCCCTTACCGATGGAATACAAAAAGGTGTCGTGACGGTCAGGGCCTCCAGGGTCGGAAGCGGCATGGTCACCCGCGCCGCGGATTATGACCGGCGCGGGTTTGTCGCGTCGAACACCCTCAACCCTCAAAAGGCAAGAATACTCCTCATGCTCGCATTGACAAGAACAAATGACCCAAAAGAGATACAGAGGATGTTCGACGAGTACTAAGTCTTTTTCCTGCGGCCGTTTCCCTATGGCCGCTTCCCTATTCCCTTGACATTTTAACCCATCTTTCCTAATCTTTACCCATGCAAAAACTGGCGATCGGCATGTTCGACTCCGGGGTCGGGGGCATTACCGTCCTCAAGGAGGTCAAAAAGCTTCTCCCCCACGAACACATCATCTATTTCGGCGATACGGCCCGGGTCCCCTACGGGAACAAGTCGCCCCGGATGGTCACAAAATATGCCCTTGAAAGTGCCCTGTTCCTGCTGACAAAAGGGATAAAGCTCCTTATCATCGCCTGCAACACATCATCCGCATTCGCTCTCGGTATACTGCAGAAAAAGATGCCCATACCCGTTGTCGGGGTCATCAGCCCGGGCTCGAAAGAAGCGGTCGCGCATACCAGGGTGAAAAAGATCGGGGTCATCGGTACCAGGACAACTATTAAAAGCATGGCCTACGACAGATCGATCAAGAAGCTCGACCCGGATATTCAGGTCTTTTCAAAGGCCTGCCCGCTCTTTGTCCCCATCGTGGAAGAAGGGCTCGAACACGACGAGGTGGCCCGCCTCATGGCAGAAAAATATTTGAAGGGCCTTAAAAGGTCCGGAATCGATGTCCTTGTCATGGGATGTACCCACTACCCCGTACTTGAATATGTGATCAAGGAGACCCTGGGAAAGGGCGTCGAGATCGTTCATTCCGGGAAAGAAACCGCCAAGGAAGCGCAGGAGATCCTCGGAAGAAAAGACCTTATCAACAAGAGGGGCCGGGGGAAATGCGAATACTTCGTTACCGATGCGCCTGAATCTTTTAAAGAGATGGGCGGCAGGATCCTCGGGGAGCCCCTGACGCTTGTGAGGTCACCGGGCAACCTCGATTACAAAGACATCCTTTTCTCTTCATGATCGCCGACGTGGCCCTCCCGATCCCCGTCGGAAAGTCTTTTTCATACACGGTACCCGGCGAGCTTTCCCCTTTCACCGTCAATCACCTGCGCGTCATGGTCCCTTTTCACAACAAAGAGGTGGTCGGGGTTGTCGTTGATGTGCGTGGCGGCGACAATCCAATGCTTAAGCCTGTCACCGACATCGCGGAGGCCTTTCCGTCTGCCGTCTATGAGCTTCCCGCCCTCATCGAATGGTCTTCGTCCCATTATATAACACCCCCTGGCCTTGTCTTCAAGTATGCCCTCCCTCCTCTGAAAAATGTGGAACGCTTCCTCACGATCGAAACCGGTGATGAAACGCTTTCAGGGATAAGCGGCCTTCCGTTCAGGAAGGCCCTGCGGAAGATCGGCAGGAGGAAATTCCTGCAATACTACAAAGAAGGGTCCCTTTCTCTGCGGGACACACTGACCGGCTGTGATTTCTCACCCGGGACAGTTTCCTGCCCCCCTGCCGGCATCTTTGGCAGACCGGGAGAAAAAATCCTGTTCATCGATTCGATCGAGAACCGTTTTGATTATTACACCTCGCTTATATCACAGCATCTTCAGGACAAACGCAACGTGATGTTCCTCCTGCCTGATTACTATGCCGCCGGTGCCCTTTTTACAAAAAAACTGAAAGCGCTCTACGGCGAGAATGTTCTCTGGTTTACCTCCGGCACCACGCTTCGCCAGAAAATGGAGGCTTTCTTCAAGGCCCGCCGGGAGGGGGGAAACCTTATCCTGGGAAACAAAAGCTGCGTGTTTCTTCCCGTCAAAGACCTTTCACTCATTATCGCGGAGAGGTATGAGGACGACGAATACAGGAATGAGGAAGGTTTCAAGTTCAGTGCCGTGAGACTGGCCATTGAAAAAGCGCGGCTTCGCGATGCATCGATAGTGCTCGGCGGCGCATCATGTTCCGTCGATCTCTTTCACCTCGCCGGGTCAAAGGATTTCACGGTCAACGTCAATGAGTGGATCCATGCGGGGTGTTACCCTGAAAGAACCTCAAAAAAAGGGCTCCCTTCTACGGGAGAGCTCCTCGACGAACTTTCATCGGAGATCCGGCAGGTCGCCGCTGATTCCGGGGGCACGCGAATCGCTGTTTACACACCCAGGAAGGACCACGGAGGTTTTCTGCGGTGCCAGGCTTGCAGGCAGCCGCTTACCTGTCCGGAGTGCGCCGGCCCGTTAAACTACAACAAAGAACACGACGTCATGCTGTGCCCGGGGTGCGGGGGCCGCTTTCCCTACGAGGGCACCTGTCCGTCCTGCGGCAGCAATATGATCGGCTTCTCGCGCATAAGCGCGCAGTTCATCGAAGAGCATCTTCAAAAGGTGTATCCCCATCTGAAGGTCATCAGGATCACCGGTGATTCTCTGAAAAAAGAAATATCCATGGTCAATAAACTCTCCGATACCGGAACGGTTGTGCTTGTCGGCACCCAATCGCTGTCCAAGCTTTACGGAGTGCATGTCGACAAGCTCATCCTTGCGGGGTGGGAAGAACTGAGAAAAATGAGCGGGCACAGGTCGGAAGAAAAGGTCCATCAGGTAATCACCAACATCATAGACGCCCTAACCCCCGGTGATGTCCTCTGCCTCTCAGGCAGAAAGGAGGTTCCGGACCTGCAGGGGTATTTAGGCATCTCCTCCTTCTGCAGCAAAGAACTCCAAAAACGAAAAGAGGCGGATTTTCCTCCTTTTACGAGGGCCTTCCTTGTCCAGGTCCGAAAAAAGACCCGATCCAGCGCCGATACCGCACTGAAAAAGATCAGAAAGGTCATCTCTGAAGAAGGCCTCGAATCAGCCCTATTCGGCGCACTGCCCCTTAAAAAACCTCCATTTCATATATGGAGGGTGGTCCTCAAGGGCGACGAGAAGCTATTGCATAAGGCCTTCAAAAAACTCTACGACATCCCGGGCGTGGAACTGGAAGCGGATCCCCCTTCTTTTTAGGTTTATCTGGTTTTTTTGGTTTATCTGGTTATGAATGGGAGTTTTTAACTAAAGAAACCAGAAAAACGAAAGAAACGAAAGAAACGAAAAAAGGAGGAGGCTTATTGGGCCTCCCCCCTTCACACTGCACAACCGGCTTACTTCTTACTTCTTTTCTGCCGGTTTCTCATCTTTCTTCTCTTTGGCCTTCTCTACTTTCTCTTTGGCCTTTTTTGCTGCGCCGGCTTTCGTCACTGCCTTGGCAATGTTCTTGCCGTCTGACTCGACGTACACTACGTTGACCTTGTCTCCTGCTGCGAACTTCGCCATTTTCTTGATCTTGGAAACGTCAAAGGTCATCTCGGTTTCGCCTTTTACGACGATTGTCTTGGCTGCGTCGTCTGCGCTTACGAATTCACCGGCAAATTTCTTTGCGCCGGCCTTCTTGGCTTTGTCGACTGCTTTCTCCTTCACCGGTTTGTCCGTTGCTGCGGCAGGCTTCTCAGTCGCTGCGGCCGGTTTCTCGGCTTTCTTCTCCTGTGCCAGCACTGTCGTCACGAACGCTACGCTGATGAGGATCGCGAGAACGATCATTAATGCTTTCTTCATATCTTTCACCTCCTCCCCTTTTTACGGTTTAATTTAACTTGCATGGCGGATCATAATGCATTCGCCGTGCCATAACTGCAACAACATGACTATAAAGGGATTATATGAAATGAGGTGGAAACGGGGCCGTAAATAATCGGAATATTCCGACTTAAAAGCATTCTATAAATCGGAAATATCCGACTGCGGTTTCCTGGAGGGCCTTGCCTGCGCGGCCTGTTTTATCTCGCTCGCCTTCGCCTTGAAATCATAGAGACCGAGGTCTCTGAGTTTCGATATAGCGACAAAGAAAGTGTCCCTGCTGATGCTCAGGCGTTCGATGATCTCCTTCGGCTCCATGAGACTGTGGAACCGGTCATCGCGCGGATCGAGCTTTGTAAGGTACAGATAAAGGCGGTATTCCGCCGCGGTCAGCTTGGCGTCTATAAGTTCATCGATATTTGATCTTATCCTGTCGAAGGATGTTTCCGGCGCGGCGTATTGCCTGACCTCTGCGGGAACATGCTCCATCGTGATCGCGGGCCCCTCGCACATGATATAGGAACGCTCCAGCACGGATTCGAGCTGCCGCACGTTCCCCGGCCAATGGTAACACATGAGACATTGCAGGACTTCATTGGACAGGCTCTTGCCGCCGCCGTGTACCTCATCGAACTTTTTCAGGAAATGTTCAACGAGCAGCGGGATATCGGTCAGCCTTTCGCGAAGCGGCGGCAGTGTAAAGGCAATGACGTTGAGCCGGTAGTAGAGGTCTTCCCTGAACTTCCCCGCTTCGATCTCCTTCTCCAGCTTTTTGTTCGTCGCGGCGATGATGCGGACATCGAGCTTGACCGTTTCCTTTCCGCCGATCCTCCTGATCTCCTTTTCCTGGAGCGCACGAAGCAGCTTCGCCTGCATGTTCTGGGTAAGATCGCCTATCTCGTCGAGAAAAAGCGTGCTCCCGTTTGCCTGCTCGAAAAGGCCGATATGACGTGAAACGGCACCGGTAAAGGCACCCTTCTCGTACCCGAAAAGCTCGCTTTCCAGCAGGGTCTCGGGTATGGCGGCACAGTTGATGGCAAAAAAAGGTTTGTTCTTCCGGGGACTGTTGTAATGGATGCTCTTCGCGAAGAGCTCCTTACCCGTTCCGCTTTCACCATGAATAAGTACCGTGGAGCTCGTCGGCGCAACCTTTTTCACGATCTTGTAAAGCTCTTCCATGGCACCATGGGCACCAACAACGTTGTCGATATGAAAACGGTCACGCAGCTGGTCCTTGAGCATTATATTGTCTTTGAGCAGTTTCACCTGGTTCACGGCATTCTTTATGACAAGAAGGAGCTGGTCTTTTTCAAGGGGTTTTTCCAGGTAATAGAAGGCACCGAGCTTTGTGGCCTCCACTGCCGATGGTATGGAACCGAAAGCGGTCATGATAATAACGGGGCAGGGCTTCCCGAGGGCCTTGGCCTCCCTGAGAACTTCTGTGCCGTCGATATCAGGAAGCTTTAGGTCCGTCAAGACCAGGTCGAAATTGCCGTTTTTCAGCATATCGACGGCTTTCATTCCGCAATCGGCGGCCTCAACATAGAAACCTTCCTTCGAAAGGATCGTTTTAATGATCTCCCGCTGGTTCCTGTCGTCCTCCACAACGAGAATGGTTCCCCTGTCATGCTTCACGAGGCAGCCTCACTATCATGGCCGTTCCCTTCCCGATCTCGCTCAAGGCGGATATGCTGCCGCCGTGTTCTTCCACAAAACGTTTGGTGATGGCGAGCCCGAGACCGATGCCGAGTTTTTTTGTAGAGTAATAAGGTTCGAAGACCTTGTCAAGCTCATCCTTTTCAATGCCTTCGCCGTTGTCCGTAACGCGGATGGAGAAAAAGCCGTCTTCGACGGTGCACCCGATCCGCACCCTGCCCGGACCCGGAATCGCCTGCACAGCATTTATGATAAGGTTGATGACGCAGATGCGCATATATTCCCTGTCGCATAGAATGGGGCCTGCCCCGTTCTCGCAGGCAAGCTCGATGTCGATATCGCTTCTTATCTTGTCTTTCACGATCAAAAGGGATTCGTTGATAAGTTCCGCGGGGTCCACCTTTTCCTTGCGCAGCGTGATCGATTTCCCCAGAAAGAGGAAGTTATGGATCAGCTCGTTGACCCGGTAGATCTCCGTGAGCAGGCTGTCGAGAAGGTCTGTAAGCTCTTTCTTGTCATCGATCTTCTCCTCGTTTATCCTCTCCTTTATATGTCCAATGGAGAGTGTCAGAAAGTTCAGGGGGTTGCGTATCTCGTGGGCGATCCCCGAAGAAAGCTGGCCGATGAGCGAAAGCTTCTCCGATTTCTTGAGCTTTTCCTCAAGCTCCTTGCGTTCGTCGAGCTTTCCCACCATTTCATTGAAGCTGTTCACCAGAACGCCTATCTCGTCTTTCCTCCCGCTTTCCTTGATCCTTACAGACTCGCCTATGGCGATCTTCCTGCTTGCCATGGCGATCCGCTTTATGGGCTCCGTGTATTTTTCCGCGATGATGAGGCAGACTATTATGCCGATGGTGAAGGCAAAGATCATGCTCAATATCCTCTTCAACTGGTTGCGGTTCTGAAGGAGGCGGTAATCGTCAAGGGCCATGTTTATGTGGATATAGCCGATGTTCTGCCCTTGTATGGAAACCGGCATGATGATGTTGTAAAGCCTCTGGGTGCCTGTCCTGTGGTCATCGCCAAGGCGGGCTGTGATCATGAGGTCTTTTTTCCGGGCCGGCCTTTTCTCTGTCAGCTTCTGCTTCGTGCCGATCTTTTTCGGGTCTGAACTGGCAATGACCTCCGCCGTGTCGCTGATGATGGATATCTCCTTGATCCCCTTTTTATTGAGCATGTCAACGTAGTTCTTCAGCCGTGCGGTCGAATCTCCGTGGTAGGTGAGCTCCTCCACGCTTATCTCTATCGCCTTGGTTATGTCGTCGATATTCTCGCTCACCTTATCCAGGAGGGCCTCTTCCGCCCTCGTGTAGATGATGGTCAGCGAGCCGATGGATATGAGAAGCAGGAAAAAAAGGATCAAGAGGAGCTGCGTCCTCAGGGAAAGGCTCCGGAAGATAGATTTGACTGATGCGTAGAACGAAACAGCCTTTTCTTTTATCGCGGGTATGCCGGCGCGGCCCATCTATTCCTCGTTTTTATGCATGAGGTCGAGATATACATCGATACGGCGCCTGATGATATCCGCCGGTATGAGGGGAAAGATATCCTTAAGGGGCGGGCCGTCGGTCCTGCCGGTGATGAAGGCCCTGAGCACCATGAAAAGGTCTTTTCTTTTGAGCGGTTCCTGTTGCTTCAATTCGCCCGCGAGATCTTCAAATGAAGGTGTTCTGCCGCCCCCGAGAAGCTCTTTTACCCTGCGCCCCATCTGCCCGGCCCGCTCCATACTCCCAAGGTATGCGAGAGCGTCCTCTTTCAACACCGCTTCATCGAACACCGCCATATATTCTTTCAGTTCCTCCAGGGTAGAGGCGTTCTCACGCACAGCCAGGACCGGCCGCGCCTGTGAACCGGCAAGGCCGGCCTCGCCGAGGAGCCTCTCTATGGGCATATGCTTCAGGTGCTCCCTGTTGAACCAGAGCAGTTTTTCCATGTCAAAGATATTGTCGGAACCGGACAGGGAATCGAGGGAAAAGGTCTGTATTAATTCGTTCAGGTCCATCACTTCCCTAGCAACGCTCCTGCCCATCGTGCACAGGTAATTGGCCAGCGCCCCGCTCAGTATCCCCATGGAACGGAAGTCGATGACGCGGGTCGCGCCGTGCCTTTTGCTCAGGGGCTTGCGGTCTGCCCCGATAAGCAGGGAATGATGGGCATAATGCGGGGGCTGTCCCCCGAGCGCCTCAAAGAGCGCTATCTGTTTCGGGGTATTGGAGATGTGGTCTCCTCCTCGAATCACATGTGTTATGCCCATGAGCATGTCATCGACAACTACGGCCAGATTGTATGTCGGCGTCCCGTCCTGCCTGAGGATGACAAGATCGTCCACGTGATCACGGGGGAAGAAAAGATCTCCACGTATCCCGTCATGGAAGGAAACGGGCTTCAGGGGGGAACGAAAGCGCACGACAAAGGGTCTCCCCTCCCTCTCAAGCCTCGCTATCCCCTCGCCGGAAAGGCCTCGGCACTTCCCGCTATACCGCGGCGGCTCTCCCTTTGCAAGGGACCTGCGTCTGGCCAGGGAAAGCTCTTCTTCGGTACAAAAACATTTGTATGCATCTTCGGCCTCAAGCAGTTTTTGGGCATGCGACCTGTATATGCCGGTGCGCTCAGACTGACGATACGGCCCTTCGTCCCAGGTGATGCCGAGCCAGCCGAGGTCTTCCATGATGGACCGTTCGTATGAAACATCGGAGCGCGTGAGGTCGGTGTCTTCCATACGAAGGACAAAGGTCCCCCCGTTTCCTTTCGCAAAGAGATAATTGATCAGTGCCGTTTTGGCGTTCCCCACGTGGAGATTGCCCGTAGGGCTTGGTGCAAATCTTACCTTGACCATCTCACTCCTATGGGCTCCGAGAACAGTGAACGATGAATTCCCCGGGATCCCGCTGCCGGTTATCAAGCTCTCTCAAGCAGTACCACGGCGTGGGCAGCCACTGCCTCGCCTGAGCCCTCCGGTCCGAGCCCTTCCGTGGTCTTCCCCTTCACTCCCACCGCCTGCGGGTCTATCGAAAGGATGGAGGCTATCCTTTCTTTCATTGCGGACCTGTAAGGCGCGATCTTCGGGAGCTGCGCGACAATGACACAATCGATATTGACTATCCTGTAGCCCCTTTGACGGACAATCTGCGATACCCGCTCGAGTATCAGTGCGCTGTCGATACCTTCCGTATTTTTGTCGGTATCAGGAAAATGGACGCCTATGTCGTCTTCGGACAAAGCGCCGAGAATGGCGTCACTGATGGCATGGAGCAGAACATCGCCATCGGAGTGCCCGAGCAGCCCCTTCTCGAAGGGGATCCCGATACCCCCGAGAATAAGCTTTCTCCCATGGGTGAGCCGATGAAAATCGAAACCGATCCCTACCCTCATAGGCTGCCTTTGAGCTCAGAGAGCAAACCCCTCGCTATTATCAGGTCTTCCGGCGTGGTTATCTTCATGTTGTAAGGTGAACCTTCGATGACCTTCACCTTCTTGCCCATGTGCTCGATAAAGGTGGCGTCGTCGTAACCGTAATGCTTCTTTGCCATCCCTTCCCGGTATGCCTTGACTATGAGCTTG
>ENA-UOWG01000446-UOWG01000446.1-activated-sludge-metagenome-genome-assembly--contig:-NODE-446-length-55258-cov-7.072460_pt1 | contig 55258 bp, 58 predicted proteins | sample MGYA00238147_ERZ761563 | MGnify/ENA primary metagenome ERZ761563 (study PRJEB28884, sample SAMN05720216) | anaerobic digester metagenome | isolation source: active sludge of municipal...
CGATTCCACGGACGTCATCGAATTCGACTATCTCTTGAGCCGGTCCCTGAGCAAATCGCTGGAACTGGGAGGCGGCCTCGGATTCCTCTCGACGAACCCCGACCAGGGGAACGGCCATTCCGGGATCAACGACCTGACCATCGCCGGAAAATACCGGAGACCGATGGGCGCCGAGTCGGTGTCCACCACGTGGATCGGAGAAGCCGGTCTCTCGCTCCCCACGGGCGATTCGGACAACGGATTGGGAGCGGGGGGGATCGGACTGTTGATGGGCTGGGGACTCGAGACGCCCCTCCAACTCGTCACGGGATACGCCCACCTGGGCGTGCGCCTCTACACCGAGGGGAACGACACCCAGTTCGGAAACGTCTTTTCATACACCCTCGGTGCCCGTTACGAGATGGACCCGCGCTGGAACCTCGCGTGCGACCTGCGCGGATTCAACCGCGGCAAAGACAAGATCAACAAGGTCCGCCGGACGGAAGGCGTGCAAGAACTCTACCTCGCGCCCGGCACCGAATGGTCTCCCGAACAATTTCCCGCCGTCCTTTCAGGCACCCTGTTGCTCGGTCTGTCCCGTGATGCGTACAATTGGGGTCTGGTAGCCGGTATTAAATTCTAAGCGAGGTTTTTTCCATGAAAGTCTGCGATCTTCATACCCACACCACATTCTCCGACGGCACGCTGTCCGCCGTGGACCTGGTCCGAAGGGCCAAGGACATCGGACTCAGCGCCGTGGCCATCACGGACCACGACACCACCGACGCCATCGACGTCGCCCAGGAAGAGGGGAAACGCCTCGGGATCGAGGTCGTCCCCGGCATCGAGTTGTCCGCCACCGTCACGGGAGACGAATCGGACACCGAGATGCACATCCTCGGCTATTTCATCCGTCATCACGACTCCCATTTTCAGGAAACGCTGGCGATGTTCCGCCGCACGCGCCTCCGCCGCGCCCACCACATCCTCAACCGCCTCTCCAACCTCGGTCTCCATTTGAACGCGGAAAAACTTTACGCGCAGAACCAGGGGAAGGCCTTCGGACGGCCCCACATCGCCCGCGCCCTCATCGACGAAGGATACGTGTCCTCCTACGACGAAGCTTTCGACATCTATCTTTCCGAAGGCAAACCCGCCTACGTCCCCAAGGCCCGGTTGACCCCCACCGCGTGCATCCACCTCATCCGGCGCGTCGGCGGGCTGGCCGTCATGGCCCATCCCTATTTCGGCGGACCGCGCCTCAAGAAGAGCTGGGGGGTCCTCCTCCGCGCCGGACTCAACGGCATCGAGGCCGTCCATCCCAAGCATTCCGAATCCATCGTCAAAGCGTACGAGAAACTGGCCAAGGAACTGGATCTCTTCACCACGGGCGGATCGGATTTCCATTCCGACGACGAAGGCCCCGCCGGCCAGCTCGGCGATGTCCGCATGCCCTACTCCGTCGTCGAGACCATGCGCAAGAAGAAAGAAAGCTTCGAACTGAAGACCCTGTCGATCCTCCAAGAAGTCATCTGACCCCGGCCCCCATGCGGAAAGTCCTTCCGCCCCCAGAATCCTATCACCTCATCAATCCCGGCCCCTGCTGTCTCATCACCTCGGGAGACCGGATCCGGAAAAACGTCGCGCCCATCAATTGGACCATGCCGCTCCTGGACGATCCCGCCTGGGTCGTCTCGGCGGTGGAACCCGGCATCCAGACAGACCTCTTCATCCGTTCTTCAAAGGAGTTCGTGATCAACGTCATGACGGAGCGCCAGGCGGACGCGATCTTTTTCTGCGGGACGCACTCCGGAAAATCCGTCGATAAATTCAAGGCGACGGGACTGAGGACCGTCCCTTCCGTCAAGGTCAAGCCGCCCCGGCTGGCCGCGGCGGTGGCCCACATCGAATGCCGACTCCAGAGGACCATCCGCCTGAAGGGGATCCACCTCCATATGGCGAAGGTCGTCCATGCGGAAGTGGAGAGCCGCTTCTACCGGCACGGCCGGCTCTTGGCCGAGCGAGCCCGAACCCTGCACCACACCTCCGGCCCCTTCTTCGTCGTTCCACAACGCGTCGTCAAGGCCCGATGACTCGTCCCCTCGGGACGGGATCCCAGTGACACCGCCTCTCCGCTCCGCCGCGCTCCTCCTCGTCCGTCTGTCGTTCTTCGCCCTCATCGTCCTGGTCGCCCTCGCCTCGTGCGAATTCTTCCTGCGCGTTTCCGGCGCGCCGCTCGCCCGGGACATCGTCCGGGAATGGGCCTGCGGGACCCATATCAGCGGATTCAAACTGTTCTGCGAAAACCACCGGCTCGTCTTCATCTCGCCGGACCGGCGATTCATCAACCCCACACCCAACCTGAAGATGACGTTCAGCACGGGATCAATCCCGATCCAGGGCTGCTCCCACGGGTTTCGGAAAAACGGGTTGAACGACGAGGGACCCGTCTTCGGGATCGTCATCGGCGATTCGTTCACCATCAACGACCGGCTCGATGACACGGAGGGCTGGGTCAGTCTCCTGTCGCGGCTGTCGGGACGGCGTTTCATGAACTTCGGCATGGCCGGGGCGGGCACGCTCTACCACCGCCGGATGGCGGAACTCCTGATCCCGATCCTCCGACCCCGGTTCGTCATCGTCCAATTGTCCGACAACGACCTCGATGACGACCGCCGAGACCGGACCGACCCGCGGTTCACGCCCGACAAAGGAGACACAGCTCCCGACGGGAACGACGACCCGGAGACGCTCCAGCGGTTCCAGGAAGAAAACCTGGAGCGGATCTACCGGCTCGCCCGCGACCATCACGCCCGGATGGGGATCGTGGCCATGAACGAATCCGTGGCCCCGCCCTCCCGGATCGATCGATGGCGGGCTCAAGGGGTTCCCGTCTACGTCTGCAACGGCAAAGACTGGGGACACAAAGGGTGGGACATCCAGTTCAAGACGGACAAACACCTCAATTTCCTGGGGAACGAATACGTGGCCCGCGGCGTCTACCGATCCTTTTTGAACGAAGCGCCCCTTCCGGAAAAGTTTTACGGCGAAGAGACTCCGGACTCCGACGCCCCCTGGATCCGAAAACTGGTTTCGTCGAAAGAGTCCATCAGGTCCTTCCGGCGCGCCCCCGACAAGCTGCGATCGCTCCGCCGGAACAGCCTCCTCTACTACTCTTTTCGGCGGTGGATCCTCGGTCACCGGGGGGGATAAAACCGCCGCGCCGGACGGCTCCCTTCGACGGACGGCGCCCCGACGGCCGGAATCCCGTCCGACGGCCAAATAAACCTTGACACTAAACCGCAAAAGCTTTCTAATATATATCCGCGCCGACATTCTTTACCTATAAAGGGGTTTTTTTTGTGAAAACGCTGGGCCGCCATCTTTTAGTCGAACTCTACGGTTGCGACGCCAAGGTCCTCACCGACGTGCGCCGGGTGGAAGACGTGATGGTGGGCGCCGCCAAGGCGGCCAAAGCCACCATCGTCGACGTCGTCTTCCACATGTTCAATCCCCACGGCATCTCCGGCGTGGTCGTCATCGAAGAGTCCCATCTTTCCATCCACACCTGGCCCGAACACGGTTTCGCCTCCATCGACCTCTACACCTGCGGGAACAAGGTCAATCCCTGGCGGGCCTACCGCTATCTGGTGCGCCATTTCCGCCCGAAGAACGTCACCGCGATGGAACTGAAGCGGGGCGTCCTCAACCACACCGGGCGCCGTTTCTGCCGGTAACGCCCATGGCTTCCCCGGACAAGGGCGTCTGGATGACGGAATGGCTCACCCCCCACGAGTCGCACAGCCACCATTTCAAACAGTTCATCGTCCAGACGGAGACGCGCTTCCAGAAGGCCCAGGTGGCCGACACCCATTCTTTCGGACGGTGCCTGGTCCTCGACGGAGAGATGCAGTCCGCCCAGAACGACGAGTTCATCTATCACGAATCCCTGGTCCATCCGGCGCTGTTGATGCATCCGCGCCCGCGGCAGGTCCTCATCATGGGCGGGGGGGAAGGAGCCACCACGCGCGAGGTCCTCAAACACCGCTCTGTCGAAAAGTGCCTCATGGTGGACATCGACGCCGAAGTGGTCCGTTTCTGCAAACAACACATGCCCTCCTGGCACCAAGGATCCTTCCAGAACCCGCGCTCCCAGGTCCTCATCGGCGACGCCCGGAAGTTCGTCGAGAAGACGGAAAACACCTTCGACGTCATCATCTCGGACCTCCCGACCCCCAACGAGCCCGGTCCCGCGTACAAGCTCTACACCCTCGAGTTCTACCGCAAGCTCCTCAAGCGGCTCAATCCCGACGGGCTGTTGGTGGTCCAAGCCGGATCCGGAAGCCTCCTGCAGATCAAACAGCACGCCGTGCTCCACAACACCCTGAAACACTCTTTCCGGAACGTGGCACCCTACTACGCCTACATCCCCTCGTTCGACGTGCCGTGGGCGTTCGTGGTCTGCGGCGGGGAGAACTGCCGACCGCTCGAACTCTCTCCGAAGAGGATCGACACCCTGATCCGAGAACGGATCAAAGGTCCCCTGTCTTTCTACGACGGCCTCTGCCACGCCGGTCTCTTCGGGACGCCCAAACATATCCGGAAATTATTGAATAAGGAAAAGCGGCTGATCACCAACCATCACCCCATTTACTTCTACAAGTAACCGGAGGACTCTCAAAAACATCCCATGAAACAAGACAAGACCCCGCTGTTCGACACTCTGCTGGACCACGCCAAACGCCGCGTGACCTCCTTCCATACGCCGGGCCACAAGAACGGGCGCAGCATCGACAAGCGGCTCCGCACGTTCACCGGGCGTAACATGTATTTCATGGACGTCACCGTCTTCCCGGAAGTGGACTCGCTCCACGACCCGGTCGGCCCCATCAAGAAAGCCCAACAGCTGATGGCCCGCGCCTACGGCGTGGAACATTCGTTCTTCCTGGTCAACGGCACGTCCGTCGGAAACATGGCCATGTTCCTGGCGTCCTGCCGTCCCGGCGATTCGGTCATCCTCTCCCGCAACGCCCACAAGTCGGCCATGGCCGGCATCATCCAATCCGGCGTCTGGCCCATCTGGATCCAGCCGAAAGTGGACCAGAACCTCGACATCCTCTTCGACTCGAGTCCCGAACAGATCGAAGAGACGCTCAAACGTTTTCCGGAAGCGAAAGCCGTCTTCGTGACCAGCCCCACCTATAACGGCGTGGTCTCCGACCTCGTGAAGATCGCGGAGATCTGCCACGCCCGGGGGAAAGCGCTCCTGGTGGACGAAGCCCACGGGGCCCACCTGAAATTCCACAAGGACCTGCCCATCTCCGCCGTCGAAGCCGGCGCCGACATGTGCGTCCAATCCACCCACAAGATCCTCTCGGCCCTGTCGCAAGGGTCCGTCGTCCACTTCCAGTCCGACATCGTCGATCTGGGCCGGATGCGCCGGATGATCTCCATGCTCCAGACCACCAGCCCGAACTATCTGATCCTGGCCAGCCTCGACCTGGCGCGGCGGCAGGTGGTGCAACAGGGGGGACGCATGCTCAACCGCGTGATCCACTGGGCCGAAGACGCCCGCAAGCGCATCTCCGCCCTGAAACATTTCACCTGCTTCACGCGCAAAGACATCATCTCCCGCGGATACGACCTCGACGTCTCCAAACTCACCATCAACGTGACCCGCACCGGTTTTTCGGGATACGAGATCGAGGACATCCTCTCCGACGAATACAACGTGCAGGTGGACGCCGCCGACATCTTCAACCTCATCGCCATCATGGGGATCGGCTCGGACAAGTCGGACATCAACCGGCTCGTCAGCGCCCTGGAGGACATCGACGAGAAATATCAGGGGTCGGCCCAGAACTGGATCCTCCAACTCCCGTCGCTGTCGACGGAGATGGTCATGGTGCCGCGCGACGTGGTGCTCCTCTATCCCTCCAAACGCGTGCCCCTCTCCAAGGCGGCCGGCCAGATCTCCGCCCAGACCCTGACGCCCTATCCGCCCGGCATCCCGGTCCTCATCCCCGGAGAACGCATCACCCAGGCCATCGTGGACTACCTGGAAGACCTGGCCGAAAAGGACATCCGCATCTCGGGACAGGACGGCGACGCCCTCCGTTCGATCAAGGTCGTCAGTCTCCATTGAAACGGCCATTTTTGACTGGTCAAAACGTTTTGTTTTAATTAAACTAGAGCACTAAATCATCCTCAAAGGAGACTGCGTCATGGCCTCTAAAAAAAGCCGGACACGAAAGACAAAGAAATCGAAAAGCAAAAAGCCCGTCGTGCTCAAGATCAACAAACAAAAGGGCACACAGGCTTATGAGAAAAAGCTTTTGCAGATGAGGAACGATCTCCTGAACGTCGTCCGTCGGAAACAGGAAGCGGAGATGCCCGACATGGAAGTCGGCGACGAGGCGGATGTGGCCACCCAGACCTCCGAGAGGGAGCTCCTCTTCGAACTGTCCGACAACGAACGCCAGATGCTCGACGCCATCGAGGCGGCCTTGAGGAAGATCGAACAGGGGAAGTTCGGCCTGTGCGAATTCTGCTCCAAAAAGATCCTGAAGATCCGCCTGAAAGCCATGCCTCACGCCCGTTATTGCATCCAATGCCAATCCCGGGCTGAAACCCCGAAGGGCTAGGCGCCGCTCCGGGGGCGCACAACGCCCCCGTCGTTGAACCTATGATCCGATTCTCCACCACCTCACGTCCCGATTCCGATGCGCCGTTGGCTGTCTTCGTCCATCCCTCCGGCGCGGTCCTCCGCCAGATACCCTCGTCCCTCACCCTCCCGTCCTCGCTGCTGACCACCGCCCGGGAAGACGGGTTCGAAGGGAAAACCGGCGGATCCTTCCTTCTGAGGAACCCGAGCGGACAACCTTCTTCCAGACTGTTGTTGCTGTCCGTCGGAACGGGCGCGGCGAACGACCCCGCCGTTTACCGGCATTGCGCGGCCTCCGCGGCCCGGCGGGCCAAAGACGCCGGCTGGGAAACACTCTCCATCCTGATCCCCTCGAACATCAAGGATCCCGGCCTGATACTCCAAGCCGTCACCGAGGGAATCCTGTTGGGGTCCTACTCCTACACCAAATATAAGAACGTCTCCAAACCCTCAAAATCCCTTCAGAACGTGGCGTTCGTCGTTCCGTCCCGACTCAATCCCCGACGAGCGCAAGGGAACATCCAGCGCGGATCCATCGCGGCCGACTCCGTGATCTACGCCCGAGACCTCATCAACGAATCCCCGAGCCAGAAAACGCCCGACACCCTGGCCGGATTGGCCCGCGGACTGGCCTGCCCCTCCATCCAGGTGAACGTCTTCGGAAAGAAAGACCTCCTCCGCATGAAGATGATGGTCCTGCTCGGCGTCAACCGGGGGAGCGCCCATCCGCCGGCGTTCGTCCACCTCCACTATCGTCCCAAGACGAAGGCCCGGAAACGCCTCGCGATCGTCGGAAAGGGGATCACTTTCGATTCCGGCGGCCTGTCGCTGAAACCCGCTGACAGCATGACCACCATGAAGTCCGACATGTCGGGGGCCGCCGCCGTGATGGCCGTTTTCAAGGCCTTGCCTCTTCTTAAACCCGCCGTGGAGATCCACGGGCTGATCCCTTTGACGGAGAACATGCCGGGCGACGACGCCTGCAAACCCGGCGATGTTCTCCAGGCGATGAACGGAAAGACCATCGAAGTCCTCAATACCGACGCCGAAGGACGCCTGATCCTGGCCGACGCGCTGTCCTATGCCTCCACCCTGACCGTCGATGAGATCGTGGACGTGGCCACCCTCACCGGGGCCTGCACCATCGCCCTCGGACGTGAATACGCGGCCCTCCTGGGGAACGATACAGCCCTGAAAAACCGGCTGAAGGAGGCCTCACGCCTCTCCGGAGAAAAGGTCTGGGAACTGCCGTTGGAGAAAAACTATCGTGACCACATCCTCAGCGACGTGGCCGACTTGAAGAATATGGGGAACCCGGGCGAAGCCGGGACCATCATCGGCGGCGTCTTCCTGCAGGAGTTCATCGGACAGAAGAAGTGGGCCCACATCGACATCGCCAGCGTGTCCTGGACGAAAAAAGGGAACGCCCTCTGCCCTCCGGGCGGGACCGGCGTGATGGTGCGAACGATTTTGAACTACATCCTCGGGAGAACGGCATGACGCTGAAGGGAAAAACCGTCGGCATTCTCGTCGAAAAAGACTATCAGGACCTCGAAGTATGGTTCCCGGCCCTGCGCTTGCAGGAAGAAGGCGCCGAGGTCCTGTTCATCGGCACCGGGAGCGCGGCAGAATACAAAGGCAAATACGGATATCCGGCCGCCGTCGACGTCACCGCCGACAAACTGAACGCCGATTCCCTCGACGCGCTCATCGTCCCGGGCGGTTGGGCCCCCGATTTTCTTCGGCGCTATGAATCTGTTTTAAAACTCGTGCGCGGGGTCTTCAAAAAGGGGAAGATCGTCGCCTCCATCTGCCACGGCGGATGGGTGCTGGCCTCCGCGAACGTCCTTAAAGGAAAGACCGCCACCTCCTTCTCGGCCATTCGCGACGACGTATCCAACGCCGGAGCCCGATGGGTGGACAAAGAGACGGTCGTGGACGGGAACCTCATCACGGCCCGCAAACCCGAAGACCTGCCCGCTTTCTGCAAAGCGATCATCGCCTCCCTGGAGAAATGAAATAATCGTGAGTGAAAAAGTCCGGGTGGCGGCTCTCAACGAAATACCGCCCGGCAAATCACTCGCCGTCAAGATCGCGGAAACCGATATCGCCCTCTTCAACGTCGACGGCCGACTCTACGCCGTCCGAAACGCCTGCCCCCATCGAAACCTGCCTATTCATGACGGAAAACGCGACGGCACGAAGGTGGTCTGCCCCTGGCATTCGTGGATCATCGAACTCCAGACAGGAGCCGTCGTCGCCGGCCCGGATTTTCATATCAAAACATACCCGATCTCCGTCACCGACGACTATATCCATATCGAGATTTAGCCCTTCTCGATCCATTTTATGCCCCATAAAACCATCACGTTCGCCCATAGTCCGGATCCGGACGACGCCTTCATGTTCTACGGGTTCCATTGTGGGAAAGTTTCCATTCCCGGATATCGGATCCGACACGTCATCAAAGATATCGAAACACTGAACAAGCGGGCTCTCCAGTCCCGATACGACGTGACCGCCATTTCAGCCGCTTCATATCCGGCCGTGGCAAAGGATTACTGGATCCTTTCCGTCGGCACGTCCATGGGCAGACGATACGGCCCGTCCATCGTCTGCCGGCCGGAAACCGCCTGCAAACTGCGTTCTTCTGATTGGAACGGCCTTCGGATCGCCGTTCCCGGCCGGTTCACCACGGCCAACCTGCTCCTGCGGCTTTATCGAAAGAACTTTAAGTCCATCGAAACACGGTTCGACAAGATCCTTTCACTTGTTAAAAAGGGGGCCGTGGACGGAGGACTCATCATCCACGAAGGACAACTCACCTACAAACAGATGGGATTATCGAGAGCGGTGGATCTAGGGGAATGGTGGTATCGTAAAACAGGCCTGCCGATACCTCTGGGATTGGACATCATCAAAAAGAAGTTAGGGCGTCCACTCGCAGAACAAGTGGCACGGGCTTTTTTGGAGAGTATCCGTTGTGCGATGGCTCATCCGAGGGAAGCGATGAAGTATGCGTTGAAATTCGGGAGGGGGATCGGGACCAAAACCGGGACCCGTTTCGTGCGGATGTATGTCAACAAAGACACGCTTTATCTCGACGAAGAAGGACGAAAATCCCTGAAAACACTCTACGCTTCTGCTCGGAAGGCAGGTTTCCTTAAAAAATCCGTTTCATTGGAATTCATTGATCCTGTCTAACAAACCTTATAATCCGTTGTTCGCTCTATGGGAGTAAAACCGGCAGATCGAATCAAATCTTTTACGTCCTCGGCCGTCGCTCTGTTCTTCACCCCCGACGCCGCATGAACGTTCTCTTCCAAAACGGTCCCGCCCATATCGTCCGCTCCAAAATACAACGCCATCATTCCGGCTTCTTTTCCTTCGGAAAACCACGAGCCCTGAATATGGGGGAAATTATCGAGATAAACCCGAGACAGGGCCAATATCCTGAGATAACGGACAGGGCTGGCCGACCCGCGAATACGCGACTGTAACGCGGTGCCCTGCGGTTTGAAACTCCACGGGATGAATGCGGTAAAACCGCCGGTCTCGTCCTGCAAAGACCGGATCCGGTCCAAATGATCGATGATATCTTCATCCTTTTCAATATGACCGAACATCATGGTGGCCGTGCTGCGATAACCCATCCGGTGGGCAATCCGATGGACTTCCAGCCATTCTTTCGGTGTTCCTTTAAGAGGTGACACCTTTTTTCTGACGCGATCCGACAATATTTCGGCTCCGCCACCAGGCAACGTCCTCATTCCAGCCGCCCATAATTCAGCCAAGACAGACTGAATGCTCTGCCCCGACGAACGGGACATCATGATGATCTCCGGCGCGCTGAAAAAATGGGGGGTGACTGTCGGATATGCTTTTTTAACCCGTCTGACCAATTCCGTATAATAAGCGAACGGAATCTCTGGATTGCATCCTCCTTGCAATAAAATCGTCTTCGCTCCACGGCGAACAGCCCATCGAACACGCGTCATGACCTGGTCCGGCGTCAACACATAAGCATCTTTCTGTCCTTTTCGTCTGTAAAAAGCGCAAAATGCGCACCGGTGTTCGCAGATATTCGTGTAATTCGGGTTGGTATCGACGATGAACGTCACCCTTTTAGCCGGATTCTTTTTAAAACGAACGCTCTGCGCCAATGCCCCCAACTCTGTCAATGAAACGGAAGGATCCAACAATCTCAGTCCTTCCGAGCGGGTCAAGCGCCGACCTTGCAGGATATTTTTCGTGATGGCGGAAATATTCATGTTTTCTCCACCGATAATTTCCGTCTGAACAGGGCGGCCGCCCTGAGATCGGCCGGCCTCAATTCATAGACGAATCCGTCCAAATAACGACGCACCATGTCCGGAGGAAGTCCCAATCGTTCGGCGAACAGACGGCTGAACAGCGTTTTATTCCGTCTGTATCTCTCCAACGACGCCATCAAATCTTTTTTCATCCGCTCTTTGGTCTTCTCCGGCAGATTCCGACGGACCACCCACTGGGCGAACACGAATGAGTGTCCCGTCCGGCGTGACCAGAGAAGTCCCAGATCATACACGTGCGGAAACCCTTTTAATCCGGTATATCCGGCTTGCAGGGCCTTGTCTCCGATCAACAGTCGCGCACGGTCTTTTTGGGAGAAACCCCGATGGATCCGAAGGGATCTCTTGGATCCCAGCAGAAGACCTAGAAGACGGATGGACGTGGAAGTCTCCGCCGTGACACCGACGAGAGCATTCCTCAATCGACGGAGGGGGACTCGAGAGAAAAGTAGGACGCTTCGGACCCGTCGCGTGGCGGCGATACCCAGGTTTCCAAGTGGTTCAAAATCAGACTCGCACTTCCAAAAATCCGCCAGAGACATCAATCCCGCGTCCACCCGACCCTGACGGGCCCACAAACCGAGCCGACGGGGATGAGTCGCCACAATCTTATATCGGTCGCCTTTCCACCCCGCAAAAAACGGGTCCGTATTGGCGAAGGAGATCCGGGCGATTCGCGGTTTGCTCTTCATGGCGAACGCCATCCTTTGACGGGCCGGTAACATCCGTTCCTCTCGACGGGAACGAACCCCGCCGACCGGATCAGTCGGACCATCTGGTCCCGCACAAGTCCGACGGGCGTCGTGGCCCGGGCCGCATGATAGACCCGCTCTTTCCCGATGGTCCCGTCCAGATCGTCAGCCCCGAAATGGAGCGCCACCGAGGAGGTTGTCTCTCCGACGGCGACCCAGTAGGACTTGATATGGTCGAAATTGTCCAAATAGAGACGTGACACAGCCACCGCCCGGAGATGGTCCAGCGCCGTGAGGGCAGAAGGGGGTGTTAAACCGGGGATCGGGTGAAAAGCGAGGGGGATGAACGAGACGAATCCACCCGAAACGTCCTGCAAGGACCTCAATTTGTCCAGATGGTCGACCCGTTCGGACAGCGTCTCCAGATGCCCGTAAAGCATGGTGGCGTTCGATTTGAGACCTATCTTATGGGCTTCCCGGTGGACCGCCGCCCACTGGGTCCAACCGATCTTGGCCGGGCAGAGCAACCGCCGGACCCGGGGGCTGAATATCTCGGCCCCGCCCCCCGGAAGACACGAGACACCCGCCCTTTTGAGTTGGGCCAGAACCTCCCGGACGGACAGCCCGGAAATACGGGAAAAAAAGTCGATCTCAACCGCCGTATACGCTTTGATATGGAGGGCCGGATATCTCGAGTGAATAGCTTTAATTATATTCAGATAATCATTGAAGATCATATGTTTATTTAGTCCGCTGACGATATGGACTTCTTTGATGTCCGGGGTGATCAGGCGCAGTATCTCGCGGACGGTCATCTGATAAGCGGAGGGGGCTGTTTGAGGGACTCCAAAGTGGCAAAAACGGCAGTGGTTGGAACAGATATTGGTCGGGTTGATCTGCCGGTTTACAACGAATGTGCTCCGACGACCCCATTTTCGGGTCCGGACCTGGTCCGCCATCCAGCCCACACCCAGTAGATCGGGGGTTTTGAAGAGCCGGAGTCCTTCCCGGCGGTCCAACCGGCGACCGGCCCTGACCTTCTTCCAGATCGGCAAAAGACTCTTATCTGAAAATATCACGGCAACCCGTATTCGCTCCACCGGCGGGTCACTTTTTGGACGACGTCCGGGTCCATCACCAGCGGTTCCGGGTATCCTTCTTTCCAGGTGGCATCGAAACCTAATGGACCGGACACGATGGCGCGGCCACCGCGCAGTTCGGAATGGGCGGGAATAAGGTCCAGCTCGCAGTCGAACCGGCTGAAAATGCCGTAGATGATCTGTCCCAGATCGTCGAGCGGGATATCCTCGCTCACCACTGCGATCAACGGCAGGCCTTGAAGGGCCGGCTCTTTCACCAGACGTTCCACCCACCGTCGACCGTCCGACTTCACCTGCACCACCAGGAGAGCGTCCTCCCAAATGCGCCATGGCCCGACGGAACCGCCCAATTTATCCATGAATTCCGATGCGCGGGCCGAACCGCCCTCTTTTTTCTGCCGCGGCCGCTTGTGCGATTGAGTGGCATCCAGAATCATCTTGCTCCCGCGGTTCATCCGACGGCCGGTGAAATCCAGTGTGTCTTGGGAGGTTCCCGGCAACAGCAGAAAATCGTCCTCGGGATCGAAATGGTCCCGCACAGAGCGCAACACGCTCTTGAAATCCCTCACGGGAACTTCCGGGTCCACCATCACGATGCATTTCGTCAACGAGGCCTGGCCTTCGCCGAAGAGAGCGAACGCCGTCTTGAGCGCCTCTTTTTCATAGCGCTGGACCGACGACGCCACGAGGAGATTGTGGAACCCGGACTCATGGTATGCCCACAGGTCGACCAACTCGGGATGGATGAGTTTCAAAAGGGGAAGAAACATCTGCTGGGTGGCGTCTCCCAGGAACCGGTCCTCCTGGGGAGGACGTCCCACGACGGACGCAGGATAGATCGCGCCCCGGCGGTGGACCATCCGTTTCAACTCGAAAACGGGGAACGGGGCCGTCTGGGAATAATGACCGTAATGATCGCCGAAAGGGCCTTCCGGTTTTCGGACGAAAGGGGGAACGACGCCCTCCAGGACAAACTCCGCGTCGGCCGGCACCATCAGTCCGCCGTGCGTCGTCTTTACGACCGGGACGGACCGGCCGCGCAGGTATCCAGCAAAAGAAAGCTCATCGAAATCTTCAGGGAGGGAAAGGACTCCCGCCAACAGCAATATCGGGTCACCTCCCAACACCACGGCCGCCGGAAGCGGTTCGTTCCGCCGTTCAGCTTCTTCGTAATGGAACGCGCCGCCGCGCTCGATCTGCCAATGCATCCCCGTGTGGGTCTCGTCGAAGATCTGAAGACGGTAGACCCCCATGTTCTGGATATGGTTGGAGGGGCTGCGCGTGACGATGAGGGGGAACGTGAAGAAGCGGCCGCCGTCTTTCGGCCAACATTTCAACACGGGGAGGATAGTCAGATCGGGACGGGCCGACACGTCCCGCACGGGAGCGGTCCAAGCCCGTCGGGGTTTCATCCCGAGAACCCGGGGCAGGAGATCCCGATGTTTCCAGAACGACGAGATCCTCGGCGGCATAAAATCACGCGCTGTCCCTGCGAGTTCCCGCCCGACATCGCCGGGATCGCGGCCCAACGTCCACCGGATGCGGCGTTCCGCTCCGAAGATGTTCATCAGCACGGGGAACGCGGACCCTTTGACGTTTTCGAACAGGATCGCAGGGCCGTCCTGACGAACGATGCGCATGGCGATCTCCGTCATCTCCAACTCCGGATCGACCTCCACGCGAACGCGGCGGAGGTCTTTTTTCTCGTCGAGGAAGAGGATGAAGTCGTGCAGGTCACGAAATGACATGAGTGCGTTCCTTAGAGTGGATCAGGGATGGAAAGAGAAGGCGGCGGAAAAGCGATTACGACAGTTCCTCGGAATGCCAGCCCGTTTCCACGGGCAAACCGGCCACGCCCCGCACCTTGTCGACGAAAGTGCCGATGAGGTCCGGTAACGATGTGGGCTTTTTGTAGAACGGAGGGGACACGGGCATGATGATGGCCCCGGCCTGGGACAACTTGTGCGCGTTCTCCAGATCGATGGTCGACCACGGCGTTTCCCTCACGCACAGGATCAGCCGGCGCCGTTCCTTCAACGCCACCTCCGCCATCCGGGTGATCAGGTTGTCCCCGATCCCGTGGGCGATCTTTCCCATGGTCGTGACGGAGCAGGGAAGGATGACCAGCGCGTCAAAGGGGTTGGATCCCGACGCCAGGGGGGAATTCAGGTCTTCGTTGGCGTAGATCTTATGGACAAAATTGGAAAGGTTCTCCACGGTCAGGCCGGTCTCCTGATGGAGGACGGAACGGCCCCACCGCGAGACCACCAGATAGGTGTCCTCGGGCACGCACCGACGGATGAACTCGACGGCATAGATGGATCCGGACGCTCCGGTGACACCGACGATCAGGCGCATGGCTCTCCCTTAAAAACGGTAACCCGTCCCGAGGACGACCATCAGCAGGACGGTGAAACCGACGATCACGTTGATCCTGAAAAACGACCACTCGACCTTGTGCGCGATGAGATGTTCGACGAAGAGAAGGAAACCCGTCAGCAACAGGCAGAAGGCGGAACCGGTCCCCTGGAGAGAACTGACGTAGAGAAGGACCAGTATCACGAACCCGATCCCGTGGAACACACCGGAGATCCGGAGGGATTTGGCGCGGCCGAACTTGACCGGAAAAGAAAACAGCCCCTCCGCCCGGTCGAAATCCTCGTCGAGCGTGGAATAGATGATGTCGAACCCGGCCACCCAGAACACGCTGAAGACCGCCAGGAGCACGGCCGGCCAACTGCCGTCGAATCCCGGACGGACGGCGAACCAACCGCCCAAGGGCGCCATGGCCCAGGTGATCCCCAACACGACGTGGGACAGACTCGTGAAACGTTTGAAATAGGGGTAGATCGCGAAGAAGACGAGAGGGACCCAACTCCAGATGAGGCAGAATTCCGAGAGGGCCCGGGCGGACCAGAGGTAGACCAACATCCCGGCGACCCCGATGAGGAGGACGTCCCAGACGGAGAGGGACCCGTTGATGAATTCCCGGTTCGCGGTACGGGGATTTTTCCGGTCCAACGGTTTGTCGATCAGGCGGTTCAACGTGAGGGCGAAGATCCGGGCGCCGATGCCGGCCAAGATCACCAGGCCGGACACGCGGAGCGTGGGCCACCCATCGCTGGCCATGACGGCCCCGGCAAAAAGGAGGGGGAGCGAAAAAAGGGAATGTTCTATCTTGACGAAACGGGCATACACACTCAAGCGTTTCAGCCAGAGGGAATAGTCGGATGGGGTGGTCAAGCGGGCCATGGATTTTCCTAATTTATCAAATTGAATCCCGACGGTCAATGAAGGTTGATGGAAACATTCCTACTTGAGCGAAAGAATAGACGCGTTATATTCTCCGATTGGGGTGGCACGGGTGTTGCATCAAAGAAAGACGAACCAGTCTGGCCGACCGGAAGAGTGGAGAAGCCGGGGCGGTCGGATGGGGACTTTCTTTTGATGACACTGCGATTGATATTGACAAAGCGGGTATAGATTGATATTTTATACCTCGTTTCCTCCTGAAGGGGGTCGCGAACAATGAAAGGGAAGAAGTCCGACAAAAAGGGATCAAAGAAATATCAAAAACCTTCCATGCGCAAGCATGGGCGGTTGGAGAAGTTCGTGTTTGCGATGCCCGCTTCGAGCGAGATGATAGACTAGCCCGTCACTGCTTTACCCCTTGCTGTCCGCAGTGATCAAGCCGGTCAGCCTCAGTCAATCCGTCGATCCTCTTTCCACCTCGAATCCCAGCCCTATGTCGCGCAGATTTCCTTCAGTCCCGGTCTCATTCTCGTCCCATGAAAAATTTGTCCACACTCCGCCATGACACCCCGCACAGATAAGACCCCGGTCATCGGCCTGTTCGCCTGGACGAACACCCATTCGATCCGCCAAGTGGTCTTCAACCTGGCGCACCACCTAAAGACCCGGGGGGTCACGCCGGTCATCATCACCGCCGACATCCTCTTCGACCGGCAGGGACCGTTCACCAACGTCGAATCCGGCATCCGCGTCTATCGGATCGGATGTCTTCCGGGCCCTCGGTGGGCCATCGTCCCCCACGTCTTCCTGTCGATCTTCCAGGTCCCCATCATCATCCTCAGGGAAAACATTTCGATCGCCCACATCTTCACCTGCGGACTGGAGGGATGCGTCACTTCGATCCTGTTCTTTTTATGGAGAGTCCCCTACGTCATCACCTTCCTCAACCTGGCGAGTTTCCGTCCTTACAGACGCCGGCCGCTCCTCCTGTTCGTGCGGTATTGGATGGTCGCGCGCGCCCATCGATGCAGCGTCGTGTCGGAATACATCCGCGAGCGGGCCCTCCGCTGGTTGAAACCGGATGATAAAAAGATCGAGCGGATCCCTCTCGGGATCCCGGCGGGACTTCGGTCTCGTCCACCCGCGCCGTCGATGAAGCGGGACTATGTCGTCTCCATCGCCAACGCCATGCCCGTCAAGGGGATCGACGTCCTCCTCTACGCGTTCAGCCTGTTCATCCAAAAGAACCCTCAATCGAAAATCGACCTGGTCGTGGCCGGCATGGTCACGGGCACCCGACGGCTGGAGGACCTCATCGACCTGTTGGGGCTCGGAAAACGCGTCCAGCTCGTCGGAGAGACGCCTCACGAAACGGCCGTCGACTACATGGCCCACTCCCTGTTCTATGTCCAACCGTCCCGGAACGAATCCTTCGGGCTGGCCGTGCTCGAGGCGATGGGTCTGGGGAAGGCGGTCCTGGTGTCGAACATCGGAGGACTGCGCGATTTCTGCGAGCACGACAAGAACGCCTGGCTGGTGGAGCCCCAGGATGCCGAAGCCCTGGCCGTTGGCATCGACCGTCTCGCCGGAGACCCTTCCCTGAGAGATCGACTGGGCAAAGAGGGCCAACGAACAGCCCTCACGATGACCTGGGACCGATTGGGACCGCGCTACCTGTCCCTCTATCCTTCGCCACTCCGCGGGAACTGATCCGATGAGAACACCCACACGCCGACCGCGGGGACGATTGAAAGACGACGGGGCCTCCTGCGCCCTGATCGTCCGGGCGGACGATTTCGGCATGTGCCGTTCCGTCAACAAAGCCATCGCCGACTGCCTCACCCGACGGAAAGTCTCGTGCGCCGGATTGATCGCGCCCGCCCGGTTCTTCGATGAGGCGGCCCGGCTCTGCCGGCTCCACCCCGGATGGGACATCGGCGTCCACTTGACGTTGTTCGGGGAATGGACCAACGACCCCTGGAAACCCCTCGCACCTCTCCGCCGGATCCCGTCCCTGCTGAACAAGGCCGGTTTCTTCCATACGCTCCCCCGATATCTGTGGCGCCAAAAACCGCCAAAGAGACAAGTCGAGAGGGAATATGAGGCGCAGATCCGCCGGGTCTTCCGCGCCGGACTCCGCCCGAGTTACCTGGACTTCCACATCGCCACCCTCGATGAATACCGGAAGCTCGCCCTCCGGTTGGCCGCCCGTTACCGATTGCTGGTCTCCGGTTCCCTCGGCGAGAACGAGGTCCATGCCGATTTCCGCCGATCCTTCCGGTTGAACCGCTCTTTCGACGCCGCGCGGTCCCTCCAACTGTTCCGACCGGGACTGAACATCACGGTGGCCCATCCCGGATATGACACCGCTGAACTGCGCCGCTACACGATCCCCGGACAAAAACCGGGGCAGACGGCCCGTCTCCGGCAACGGTCGTTCGACGATCTCGACGCGCGGATCTTCGATCACCTGGAAAAGAAGTTGGGCATCCCCCTGATCGGATACGGGGATCTTCGACGGACGACTCCCCATGGCTGAACCGGGACTCGTCAGCGTCATCGTGCCCACCCGCAACCGCCGGGTGCTCCTCTCCCGGGCGATCCGGAGCGTTCTGTACCAGACCTACCCCCGTTTCGAAACGATCGTCGTGGACGACGGGTCATCCCGTCCCTACGCGGAAAAAGTCCTGCGATCGCTCCATGACCGACGATTCCGCTCGATCCGATTGCCGGCGCGGCAAGGGATCGTCCGGGCGCGGAAAGCGGGGCTGGCGCGGGCGAGGGGAAGGTTCATCGCTTTTCTGGACGATGACGACACGTGGTATCCCCATAAACTCGAATCGCAGACCCGCCTTCTGTCCTCGACGACAGCGGCCGTGGTCTATTCCGACATCGACATCCGCTTTCAGGATTCATCGAAATTCATCCGGTCCGCGTTCCTGGACCACCTGTATCGCCGACATCCGGAAAAAGAGACGTCCTTCGTCGACTACATCCTGCCCACCCTGGTGTGCCCTCCTTTTCTGGGCGCTTCAGTGATCCGCCACGACGCGCTCCGCCAAGTGGGGGGGTGGAACACCCGCTATTACCAGGAGAACGACGAACTCGACTTCTACCATCGCCTTTATCTCCGGAGAGGGCCGGGCGCCTTCCTTTTTTCGGGAGAACCGGTCTTCTGCCGGCTGATCCATAAGAGGCGGCACAGCTCCGACGCCATGGACCCCAAATTCCTGCGATGGCATCACGACAAACGGGTCTGCGCAAACCTCTCCAACACACAGAAACAGATCCTGTTGGACCGGGTCACCCTGATGCAAGAATCCGCCAAAAGACTGGACATCGACGTCCGTACGATCTACAGTCTATTCGTATGATCCGCCGCCGCTCGTTCCACCTCCTCTTCCGACAGACCCTCCCGGCGCTGTTCTGCCTGGCGAGCGGGCTGGCCGTCCCGCGCGCCCTCGCGCTCGATGAGTCCAAACCGGCCCATTGGGTGACCGATGACGCGGGGATCATCGACGCGACGACGCGACAGAAGATGGAACGCCTCCTGAGCGATCTGGAACGACAAGCCGGTTTCGAGGTGGCCGTCGTGACTTTGAAATCTTTGGAGGGCGATAGCATCGAGAACGCCGCCAACACCCTCTTCAACCGGTGGAAGATCGGCAAGAAGGGGGAAGACAACGGCGTCCTGATCCTGGTCGCCGTCGAAGACCGTAAAGTCCGCATCGAGACCGGTTATGGAGTGGAAGCCATCCTGCCCGACGGGGCCTGTGGAGACATCGTGCGAGAACACATCGTCCCCTACTTCAAGGACGGCCGGTATTCCGACGGGCTGTACCAGGGCACCACGGCCGTGATCTACCGTCTCATCCGGGACAAAGGGGTCCTCCTCCCGGGGATGGAGAAACTTCCCGCGCCGAGAAAAACAAACCGAGGGGACGCCACCGGCGCCAGTTTCATCGTCGTATTATTCCTATCGTTCGTGCTGGGAAAATATCTGAGGAATAGATTCAAAACCCCGGCCCCGTCGGGATGGGTGTCTCTCGGACCGGTCCTCTTCGGAGGACTGGACGCCTTGTTCCTATGGCACTCTTTCGTCGCGCTCAACAACATCCTGCTCTTCTCGATCCTGTGCGTCCTGGGAATCGTGGCCCTCGGGGTGGGATTTTTTGTAAAATCGACACCCAGGCCGATGGGCTGGTACGGCGGGGGCCCCGGCGGTTTTTCCGGAAGGGGCCGTTTCGGCGGAGGGTTCGGCGGATTCGGCGGTGGATTTTCAGGGGGAGGAGGCGCGTCCGGTTCATGGTGATCATCTTTGATTTCGGGAAGAAAATGACCCCGGAGAAATTCTCCGAGGAGCTTCACCGTCTGTGGGGGGACGACCTGCGGTCCATCGTCCTGTTCGGATCCGCCGCCGCCGGGGATTTCGTCGAGAAGGTGTCGGATTACAACCTCCTCGTCGTGATCCGACAACACGATCCGTCCGTCCTGAAGAAGGCCGGGCCCCTGTTCCAACTCTGGAACAAACAGGGAAACCCGCTCCCGCTGGTCTTCACCCCCCAGGAGATCCTGAAATCGACGGATGTCTTCCCCGTGGAATTCCTCGACATCAAGGACCACCATCGGACCCTGCGCGGAGAGGATCCGATCGGTTCTTTGAACATCGACACCCGGAACCTGCGTCACGAATTGGAACATGAACTGAAGGGGAAATGGCTGAAACTCCGCCAGTCCCATCTGGTATCGGAAGAGGACCCGGAGGCGCTCTGCGAACTGATGGGGAAATCCGTCTCCGTCTTTTCGGTGCTCCTCCGTCACACGCTGCGGCTCTTCGGAGAGGAACCGCCGCTCCCCAAAGAAGAGGCGATCGCCCGGCTGGCCCAGAAGGTCCCATTCGACCCTCAGGCCCTCGGCGACGTCTTGAGTCTTAAATCGACCGGGAAACCCCCGCGACCGCCGGCCGAGATGTGGGCCCGCTACATGGACGCCCTCAAAGCGATCATCGACGCCGTCGACAATCTGTAGGATTTTCCCAGAGGAGGGAATCGAACATGAAGAAAAATGCATGGCTGATCGGAATCATCGCGTTTGTCGGTCTCGTCTTTTTGTCGGGCATCCACTTCTACAACCGGATCGTCCGCCTCAATGAGGCCGTCGGGGCCGGCTGGGCCCAGGTGGAGAACGTCCTCCAGCGCCGTTACGACCTCATCCCCAACCTTGTGAACACGGTCAAGGGTTATGCCAAACACGAGACGAACCTCTTCGAAGAGATCACCCGCCTCCGAAGCCAATGGGGCGAAGCCAAAACGTCGTCGGAAAAAATCCAGGCCTCCCAGGGGATCGAGAACGTGTTGTCCCGGTTGCTGTTGGTCGTGGAGAACTACCCGACCCTGAAAGCGGACCAGAATTTCAGGGCCCTTCAAGACGAATTGGCCGGAACGGAAAACCGCATCACGGTGGAACGGAAAAAATACAACGAGGCGGTCCAATCATATAACGTCGCCGTACGCCTCTTCCCGGGGAACATCATCGCGGGAATGTTCGGGTATGCCAAGAATGACGGTTATTTCAAAGCCGAAGAATCCGCTCAAAAAGCGCCTCAAGTCCAATTCTGAGAACCGCCCCGCCGAACGGCCCTCTGTCGACTGGGTCGTCTTCGACATAGGGAACGTCCTTCTCTATTTCTCCGTCGAGAAGGTCGGACGGTCCATGGACCGTCACCTGAAGGGACGGGGGATGGATATCGCCCGGGCACTCTGGACGCCGCCCCTCTGCGTTCAGTTGGAATCGGGGCGGATCACCGGGAAGACGTTCTATCGGATCGTCCGGAAACGGTGGGGGATGACGCTGTCCTACTCCCGCTTCTGCTCGATCTTCAGCCGCATCTTCACCCCCAACAAGCCCGTCATCCGTCTCCTGGGCCGGTTGAAGAGCAAAACCAGGCTCGCCCTCCTGTCCAACACGAACCCCATCCATTGGAAACATCTCCGGGACCGTTATCCGTTCATGCGCCGGTTCCCCCGACGGATCCTCTCATTCGAGGCGCGGGCCTTAAAACCCAGCCCCGCCATCTACCGGACCGCCCTCCGGACTTGCCCCACCACCCCGGAACGGATCCTGTTCATCGACGACAAAAAAGAGAACATCCGCGCGGCCCGGCGACAGGGATGGAAAGCGATCCTTTACAAGACGCCGCGGGACCTCGAGAAGAAACTGAAGAGCCATCGTTTGATCTGATACGGGCCCGACCGAGATGAGCGTCTACCTCAAACAGATCGAACTGGGTCCGATGCAGAATTTCGCCTATCTCCTGGGGGATCCGGCCCGAAAGGTCTGCTGGATCGTCGACCCCGCGTGGAACTTCCAGGAAGCCTGGGAGGCGGCCGGACGCGACGGCTTTTCGATCGACGCCGTGTTGCTGACCCATTCCCATTACGACCATTGCAACGCCTTGGAATCCCGCGAGTTCCCGAAAGCCCTCCCGGTCTATCTCCATGAAGAGGAACGGACGTTCGCCGCTTCCGTCGACGCCAGGGGCCTTTGTCCCCGTCTCCCCGAAAAACAGCTCCGGACCGTCCGGGCCGGGGAGACACTCACGCTGGGATCCCTCTCGATCGTCTGTCTCCATACGCCGGGCCATACGCCGGGTGGCGTCTGTTACCTGGCGGGATCGGACCTCCTCACGGGCGACACTCTTTTCGTGGACACGTGCGGGCGGACCGACCTTCCCGGGGGAGACATGGAAGGACTCCGGCACAGTCTCCATCAGGTCCTGGCGCCCGTGGACGATTCGGTGACGGTCTGGCCGGGCCACAACTATTCCGAACTTCCGCACGACACTCTGGGACGGATCCGCCAAGAGAACCCGTTCTACACGACTTTCCGCCGAACCGGGCGGGACCGGAATCTTCCCCTATGAAAGATCCGTCAAAAAAACTAGAATAGAACCCTTAAATTCCAAAAAATACTCTCACGAAATGAAATCTCAAAACGTCAAAGTCCTCATCATCAACGCGGGAAGTTCCTCGCTGAAATACAGCGTGTTGGAATGTCCCGGGGCCACACCCTTGGCGAAGGGCATCGCGGAACGCCTCAACACCGCCACGGCCTGTTTCAACCATCGGAAGGGGGACCAGAAGTGGACGTGGGACATCCCCTCGGCGAACCACGGCGACGCGATCCGGAAGATGCTCAACGTCCTGACCGGCGCCAACACGGGCGTGATCACGAACACCTCGGAACTCCAGGCCGTCGGTCACCGCATCGTGCACGGGGGAAAATATTCGGGGCCGGCCGTCGTCACCGACGAAGTGGTCACCGACATCGAGTCCTATGCCATCTACGCCCCGCTCCATAACCGCGCCGCCGCCGTGGGCATACGCCTCATGCGGGAGATGTTGCCCCACTCGCTCCACATGACGGTCTTCGACACCTCTTTCCACCGGACCATCCCGCCTCACGCCCATCTTTACGGGGTCCAGTATGAACTCGCCCAGAAATTGGGGATCCGCCGCTACGGGTTCCACGGCTCGTCCCACCAATATGTGGCCGAGCGGACCGCCGAACTCATGAAGAAACCGCTCGACTCCATCAAGATCATCACCTGCCACCTGGGGGCCGGCAGCAGCATCACGGCCATCGACCGGGGCCGCTCCGTTGACACCTCCATGGGGATGACGCCGTTGGAAGGGGTCGTCATGGGGACGCGCACGGGTTCGATGGACCCCGCCATCGTCGAGCTCCTGATGAAGCATGAGAATATCTCCATCGACCAGATCGACGAGTTCATGAACCGCAAGAACGGCCTGCAGGGCCTCTCCGGCATCAGTTCCGACATGCGCGACATCGTCGAGGCGGCACAGAAGGGCCATCCCCGGGCCAAACTGACCCTGGACATCCACAACTATCAGGTGCGGAAATACATCGGTTCCTACCATTTCATCCTCGGAGGGGTCGACGCCATCACCTTCACGGCCGGCATCGGCGAGAACTCCGATTATTGCCGGGCCGAGATATGCAAGGACATGGATTTTCTGAAGACGAAACTGGACCCCGAGAAGAACAAAGCCATCCGCGGCGAGGGTTTCATCAACACCAAGGACTCGAAGATCAAACTGCTGGTCGTCCCGACCAACGAGGAACTGATCATCACGCGGGTCCTCTGGGACAATTTGCAAAAAAGCTGAACTCTCGGGGTTTTCCGACAGCGTGTCGCCATTCGATCCCGCTCTGAACCCGTCGAGCGGACTCCCTCATGTCTCAGCGTTCAAGGAGGATGTGCCATGGACTACGCCCAGATGACCGATGACGAACTGAAGTGTTCGTTGGACGATTGCAAGGACGAGAACGAGTGCAAGAACATCTCCTGGGAATTGGACCAGCGTTACAGAAAATACGAGTCGGAACGGCGGTCGATCCTTAAGATCTACAAGATCGTCACCGTCGCGCTGGCCGTCTTGGCCGCCGCACTCTTCCTCGCCAAATCGTTCGCGATGCTCTCCTTCGCCTGGTGCCTGCTCTTCGGGGCGATCGGGTTGAGCCTCCGTCTGGCGGGAATGTTGCGCCATCGCGCCAGCGGTTGCCCTTACACGAAATATTATCCGATCCTGGTCGCCGCCGGATGCAGTTTCATCTACGCCGGGCTCCAGATCCTTCCCGGCACCAGCGGACACTTTTATTTCATGAGTCCGGTCCTCTGCCTCATCATGGGATATCTCCCGCCGAAGATCGAATCCCTCATCAAATAAGCCGCTCCGCTCCGAGACTCCATGAAGTATTTCGTCAACACCTTCGGCTGTCAGATGAACATGGCGGATTCCGAAGAGATGGGCCGCCATCTCGCCGAGAGAGGCTTCACCCAGACCACGGCGGCTTCCGACGCCGACTGGATCCTGGTGAACACCTGCACCGTCCGCCAACACGCCGAGAACAGGGCCGCCTCCTATCTGGGGCGGCTCCGCCCGTGGAGGGAAAAGCATCCCCATCGACGGCTGATCGTGACGGGCTGCGCGGCCCAACGGCTCCAGAAAAAACTCCGGACAAAATTTTCGCACGTCGACCTCGTGGTCGGCGCCCGAGACATCGACCTCTTCCCAAAAAAGATCGACTCTCTCCTCGCCGGCCCGGAGGAGCGCAACCTGGCCCGATCGACGGGGATCCCCGCCGATTCCAAGACCACGGGTTTTGTGACGATCATGCGAGGATGCAACTATGCCTGCTCCTATTGCATCGTCCCGTCCGTCAGAGGCCGGGAGATATCGCGGGCTCCCCGGGAGATCCTGGACGAGATCCGACTGAAAGCGAGCCGGGGGATCCGTGAATTCATGCTCCTGGGCCAGACGGTCAACAGTTACCGTTTCACGGAATCCCGGGGCGCCGTGACGGATTTCGCCGAGCTCCTGCGGGCCATCGACCGGGAACCGGGCGTGGAGCGCCTGCGGTTCATGAGCCCGCACCCGTCCCACGTCACCGACCGGATGATCCGCGCCATGGCCGAGTGCCGGACCGTCTGCGAACACCTCCACCTCCCCGTCCAATCGGGATCGGACGCCGTCCTGAAGCGGATGCGCCGGGGTTACACGAGCCGGTCGATCATCGAACTCACGGACCGGCTCCGAAAAGCGATCCCGTCCCTCTCCATCACCACGGACGTGCTGGTGGGTTTTCCGGGGGAGACCGAGGAGGATTTCGAGGAGACCCTCCGCCTGCTCGACGCCATGGGCCTCGACGGCGCCTACTGTTTCAAATATTCCGCCCGGCCGGGCACGCCGGCCGCCGAGGAGAACGATCCGGTCCCGGCGGAGACGATCGAGGACCGTCACGCGCGGGTCCTCAAACACGCGGAAGAACTGGCTCTGGGGAAGCGGACCGCTTTGGTCGGCACGGACCAACAGGTCAGCATCGACGCGGTCGACGATTCCTTCTACGAGGGGCGCACGCGGTCCCATTGGAAAGTGCGCTGGCCGGCGACCGTCGCCGGCGAACCGGGATCTTTCATGAACGTCCGTATCACGGGATTCAATAACCTGACGCTCCGAGGTGAACCATGCATGCGAAATTCATAATCACCTTCCTCGCGGGGACCGTGCTGTTGATCCTGTCCCTCCAGAATCCCCAGACGCTCCGGCTGAAATTCATCGTCTGGAAGACGCCGGACCTCTCGCTCCTGGTGATCCTGCTGGCCAGCGGACTACTGGGGATGGTGTTCGGTTTTTTGATCGGCCACCCCTGGAAAAGATCCGCGCGACGGGCCCCGAAGGAATCCGATGATCAAGATCATTCCGGGAACGAATAAGACCAAGCTCATCGTTGCCGCGGTCTCCGGGGGCCTTCTGGCCTTCGTCGTCCTGAACCAATCCCGCGCGTTCTGGGCGCTGGCCCGGCCCGTTTTCAAGAAAGACCTCATCAACCAATACTCCTCGATCTACAAGATCGACCCGCTCCTGATCATGGCTTTGGTGAAAGTGGAATCCAAATTCCAAAAATCGGCCCTGTCCCATCGGGGCGCCGTCGGACTCATGCAACTGATGCCCGAGACGGCCGTGGAGATGTCCAAAAAGGAGGGGACGACCGATTCCCTGGACCTGGCGGATCCCGTCACCAACCTCCGTCTGGGGATCCGATACCTGTCGGAACTGAGACTCCTGTTCCCGACCGATCCGGTGGCGGTATTGGCCTCTTACAACGCCGGACCCACCAACGTGCGTAAATGGGTGAACGGGGGGGGACCTCTCCAGATCGACCACATCCCCTTCAAAGAGACCCGCAAGTTCGTCAGAGACGTACAGTCCACCCATCTCTGGTTGAAACGGTTCCAGAAGGTCAAGCGGATCATCGGGGCGTGAGATGACCGACGAGACCCGATCCTCTTCCGCCGAGACGCCGCTCATGCGGCAATACCAATCCCTGAAGGCCCGCCATCCGGATTCGCTCCTCTTTTTCCGGCTGGGGGATTTCTATGAACTGTTCTTCGAGGATGCCAAACGGGCCTCGCCCGTCCTGGAAGTCGTCCTCACCCAGCGGCAGGGAGTCCCGATGTGCGGAGTCCCTCATCACGCCCTGACGGGATATCTCGCGAAACTCCTGCGGTGCGGATTCCGCGTGGCCATCGCCGAACAGATGGAAGACCCGGCCACCACCAAGGGGATGGTGTCCCGCGAGGTGGTGCGCGTGGTGACCCCGGGCACCGTCCTGGAAGACGAACTGCTCCAATCCAAGACGAACAATTTCCTGGCGGCCATCGTCCCGTCTGCCGGGAAGAACCCCAACCAGCCGCCGTCGTCCTGGGGACTGGCGGCTCTCGATGTTTCCACCGGTGATTTCATCCTCACGGAGATCCAGGACGATCCCCACGGCCACCGTCTGATGGGGGAACTCATACGATGGGCGCCGAAAGAATTGTTGCACCCCCATTTTTTCCAGTGGGCGGAGGACTGGGGGACGATGGACACGCTCCTCACGGCGCGCCCGGACATCGATTTCCAACCCGACTTGGCGCGACGGACTCTGACTCAGACTCTGGGGGTCTCCTCTCTGTCCGGGTTCGGACTCGGCCCCGACCACCGCGCCATCGCGCCGGCCGGGGCGATCCTGAAATATCTGGAGCAAAACCAACCCGACACCCTGGCCACCATCCGCTCACTCCGGACCTATTCCACCGACGACCACCTCTTTCTGGACGACGTGGCCCTGAGGAACCTCGACATCCTGCCGTCGACAAAAACCAGGGGTTCGGGACCGGCCACCTCCCTCTGGGAAGTGCTGGACCACACCTCCACCCCCATGGGCGGTCGTAAACTCAAGTGGTGGCTCCTCCATCCATTGAAGAACGTGGACCTCCTCCGGCAACGACAGGACCGCGTCGGTTTTTTCATGGAACAGACCGCCCTCCGGGACCGGCTGGCCGTCCTCCTCCGCGAGATGTGCGACGTGGACCGCATCTTGGGCCGACTGGCCACGGGCGCGGTGACGGGGCGCGACCTGGTCGCGCTCCGAAAGACCATCCGCCAGATCCCGTCGATACGCGCCCTTTTCGGCGACAAACCCCTGCTCCAGGAGGAGTCCCATCCGCTCTCCGAACACCTGAACAATCTCGTGGCGCCGCCCGCACTCGTGGAACTCCTCGAAAAATCCCTCGCGGAAGAACCGCCCACGCGCCTGACCGACGGCGGGGTCATCCGCTCCGGCTACTCCAGAGAACTGGACGACCTCCGGGCGTTGGCGCAGGACGGCCGTTCCTGGATATCGACATTGGAGGCCTCCGAGAGGGAACGCACCGGGATCTCGTCCCTGAAGGTGGGATATAATTCGGTCTTCGGTTACTATCTTGAAGTCTCCCGGGCCAATCTGGCCAAAGCGCCGGCGGAATGGATCCGGAAACAGACCCTCGCCAACGCGGAACGGTTCATCACGCCGGAACTCAAAACCCAGGAAGACCGCATCCTGGGCGCCGACGAAAAAGCCAAGAGCCTCGAGGCCCAGCTCTTCGCGGAGGTCCGCAGGACCGTGATGACCCACCAGGAGAACCTGCGGCGGATCTCGGAATCCTTGTCGGAGATGGACGTCCTCTCTTCTCTGGCCGTGGCGGCCTCCCTCGGAAACTACGTCCGCCCGCGGCTCACCACGGAGAACACCCTGAACCTCTCGCAGGGCCGTCATCCCGTGGTGGAACAATCGCTCGGCAAGACGCCGTTCGTCCCCAACGACGTCCTCATCGACGGTAAAAACCAACAGATCCTCATCATCACCGGACCCAACATGGCCGGGAAATCCACCTATCTGCGACAGGTGGCCCTCATCGTCATCATGGCCCAGATGGGGTCCTACGTACCGGCCGCCGACGCGGAGGTGGGCCTCATCGACCGCATCTTCACGCGCATCGGCGCGGGGGACAACCTCGCCGAAGGCGCTTCCACGTTCATGGTCGAGATGCAGGAGGTGGCGAACATCCTCCACAACGCCACCCCGCGCAGCCTCATCATCCTCGACGAAGTCGGCCGCGGCACCTCCACTTTTGACGGGATGGCCATCGCCTGGGCCGTCGTGGAATATCTGTCCGGAACGGCGTCCCGCAAGAAGAGCGCCGAACGGCCCAAGGTGCTGTTCGCCACCCACTACTTCGAATTGACCCGCCTGCAGGAACTGATCCCGGGCATCAAGAATTTCCATGCCTCCGCCCGAGAATGGACGAGGCCCGACGGGAAGACGGAACTCGTCTTCCTGCACCAGATCGTCCCCGGTCCCGCCGACCGGTCCTACGGGATCCACGTCGCCCAGATGGCGGGCCTTCCGGCCGCCTGCGTCGAACGGGCCCGAACGCTCCTCAAGGAATTCGAGACGTCGGATCCCCGGCGGTCCGCCGCGGCCGCCGCCCAAGACCAGTTCGACCTCTTCCAATCCCATCCGGTCCTCGAGGACATCCGCAAGACGAACACCGACCAACTCACCCCGCTGGAAGCCCTTCAGATCATCCACCGCTGGAAAAAAAGTCTGTAACAACAAATTTACCCGTCGGATTCAATTACATCTTGCCTCCCGCCACAAAAAAAGAGTATTCTTAATAGCGCTGACATGTCTCAGCCGGAGATGAACAATGAAAGACGATAAATCCAAACATCATCCTCCTCAAGACAGACGGAAACATCGCCGATTCCCCATGATCGACGATCTGGCCGAACCGGTCGAGCTTTGCGTCATGGGGGACCATCCCTATGAAGTGCCCGCCGTCATCACGACCCTCTCCGCCGGCGGCCTGTCCATGCTCGTCTTCGCCCACGTGGCCGGCGACACGCGGCTCAAGATCGTCCTGGACGTCCCCGGATTGGAAGGCGTCGAGATCGAAGGACACGTCGTCTGGGCCAAGCACAAAGGGAACATCTCCACGGTCGGCGTCCAATTCTCGCGCATCGATTCGGCTCACGCCCACCAGATCAACAAGATGGCCGAAGACGACCAAAAATGCGAGACGGAACGTTCCTTCGGAGTCAAGGACATCTGTTACCGGGAATGTTCCTATTGGGCCCTCTGCTCCAAACCCGTCAAGTTGAAACACTGATCGTCCGTCCCGGCGCACACGCCGGCGGATCTCCCCATGAGTAAAATCAAGAAACTCCCTGAAACCGTCATCCGGCACATCGCCGCCGGCGAGGTCGTGGAACGCCCCGCCTCCGTCCTCAAAGAACTCCTGGAGAACTCCTTGGACGCCGGGGCCCGGCACGTGACGGTGGAATGGGAGAACGCGGGGCGCACCAAACTCCGGGTCACCGACGACGGCTCCGGCATGTCCCCGGAGGACGCCCGCCTGGCCGTCGAACGCCATGCCACCTCCAAGATCTCGTCGATCGGCGACATGGACCAGATCCACACCTACGGTTTCCGCGGCGAGGCGCTCCCGTCGATCGCGGCCGTCTCCCAATTCCAACTTCTCACCCGCGAACCCCATACCCGCGAGGGATGGAACATCTCCATCAACGGGGGAAAAATCGTCCGGGAAGGCCCGATCGGCACCCCGGTGGGGACCACGATCCTGATCGAGAACCTCTTTTTCAACACTCCGGCCCGTGCCAAATTCCTGAAATCCGATGCGACGGAGCGGGGGCTCCTCCTGCGCACCATCGAGGACATCAGCCTCTGCGCCCTCTCGGTCGGGTTCCACGTGATCGCCGACGGGAAGGAGATCTTGACGATCCCTCCGGTTCCGGACGGTGAAACGCCGTCGGCGGGAGTGAAGGCAAGGCTGGCGGCCCTCTGGCCCGACCTGTTCGAGAAGGTCGAAAAACCCGACGACCTCCTGCGCGCCGTGTCACGTGAAGGACAACCCATGAAAGCCTGGGGCTGGGTCTCGGACATCCACACCTCCCAGACCAGCACCCGTTTCCAGCGCCTCTTCATCAACGGTCGCGTCGTCCTCAACCGGCGGATCTCCCACTCGATCTATGAGGCCTACCGCGGCGGACTCATGGTCGGACGGCACCCCCTGGCGGTCCTTTTCCTCGACATCGACCCTCAATACGTGGATGTGAACGTGCATCCCTCCAAGAGGGAAGTCCGCCTATCCAAGGAGAACGAGGTCTACGGATTCGTCTATCACGCCGTCAAGGAATCCCTGACGGGCTCCGTGTCCATGCCGTCGGTCCAGACGGGCACCGCCCCTCGTTCCTCGACGGATGCGCCGGCCGGACTCTTCCAGACCCCTTTTCAAAACCTGCCCCCTTCCAGCGTCCGACCCGAAGAGACGGAGGCCGCGCTCCGTCTCCAGACTCCGGTCACCCCCGACCGGAACCGTCCGGAATGCGTCGACCGGCCCGAGACGCGGGCGGAGGCACCGCGCCCGCTCGACCCGGAATCGTTCCGGCAGATGGCCCCCCAGGCCCTCCTGCAGATCGACAATACCTACATCCTGTCCCGGTGGGGGGACGAACTTCTGATCTTCGACCAGCACGCCGTGGCGGAACGCATCCTCTACGAAAAGTTGTCCTCGGCGGCGAAGGAAAAAGAAGCGCCGCGCCAAAACCTCCTTTTACCCTGGACGTGGGAACTCTCGCCGCAAGCCGCCGCGATCGTCACCGACCATCTGGACGATTTCCGGAAGATGGGATACGACATCGACCCGTTCGGTCCGAGGGCGTTCCGGATCGGCGCGGTCCCGGCCTCGCTGGGAGATTCTCCGAAAGTGCGCCAACTCCTGGAAGGATTGGTCGACGATCTCCTGAACGAATCCATCCCGCACGGATGGGAACCCATCCTCATCCGGGCCGCCTGCCGCGGATCCATCAAGGCCAACGAACCGCTGCAGGGTCCGGAGATGAACCGCCTCCTGCAGGAACTCCAGCAATGCCGGATGCCCTGGTCATGCCCCCACGGCCGGCCCACCTTCCTGCGCCTGTCGTCTGAAGAACTCGCCCGTCATTTCCGTCGAATTTGAAGAACACGACCGTTTCCCTCAACGTCCTTCCCATCCTGGTCGGCCCGACGGGATCCGGCAAGACCGCCGTCGCGCTCGAACTCGCACGGCGACTCGGGACCGACATCCTCTCGGCCGATTCACGGCAGGTCTATCGACATCTGGCGGTCGGCACGGCCAAACCTCACGGGAGATGGACGGCCGTCCCAGATCACCCTTTGAAACGATGCTATCTGGTCGACGGAATCCCCGTCCATCTGACCGACATCCTGGAACCCCACGAAACATACAACGCCGGACTCTTCTCCCGCCAAGCGACCCAGACCATCCAACAACTCCTGAACGCGGGCAGGCCCTATCCCGTGATCGTCGGCGGAACGGGTCTCTACATCAAAGCCCTGGTCGACGGACTGGCCCCCTTGCCGGAAAGGGACACCTCCTTCCGGGACGACATTCTTCGGCGCGCCGAGCGACAGGGCCGGCAAGCGCTGCATGACGAGTTGGCCCGCATCGATCCGGAAGCCGCCCGGAGCATCCCGCCGAACAACATCCAGCGCGTCGTCCGCGCGCTCGAGGTCCACCATCTGACCGGACGCCCGATCTCGTGGTGGCAGAGGGAGAAGACGACTCCGGCCCCGTTCCCGGTCCGCTTCGTCGGACTCCGATGGGATAAGACCTCCTATGAAAAGATGCTGGCGGAGCGCTGCGCCGGCATGATGAGGGACGGCCTGATCGACGAAACGCGCGACCTGCTCCACCGGAAGGTCCCCGCCACGGCCCCCTGTTTCCAGGCCCTCGGCTACCCGGCCGTCATCGAATTCCTCGACGGACGGATCGACAAGGGAACCCTTGAGAAGACCCTTTTCCATCAAACCCGGCTTTTCGCCAAACGCCAGATGACCTGGTTCCGAGCGGAACAGAGGATCCAATGGCTGGACATGATCCCGCCGTTCGACGCCCCTTCCTGCGCGGACCGAATCCTCTCACTCATCAAGGCTCGACGATAAGGACATGGGCCTGGAACGCGCCGCCGTCGTCGGATTCGGATTGAAGGGGGGATCCCTCCGGGAAATCCAGTCCTCCCTTGACGAACTGACCCAGTTGTTGGAAACAGCCGGGGGGCGAGCGATCTCGTCCCTCATCCAACAGCGCGACGAGCGGGACCCCGGCACCCTCATCGGACACGGCAAAGTCGAGGAGCTGGCGCGGCTCGTCCGCCAGGAGAAACTGCAAACCATCGTCTTCGACAACGAACTGACTCCCGCCCAACAGAAGAACCTCCAGGAAAAAATCCAGGCCAAGATCCTGGACCGCACCCGCCTCATTCTCGACATCTTCGCCCGGAGAGCCCATACCAAAGAAGGGAAACTCCAGGTGGAGTTGGCCCAACTCAGTTATCTCCTCCCGCGGATCACCGAACGGTTCGGACGTTTCGAACAACAGGTCGGAGGCATCGGCACCCGCGGGCCCGGCGAACGGAAACTCGAGGTGGATCAGAGGCACATCCGGGACCGGATCGCCCGCATCCGGCGGGACATCGCCAACATCCGCCTCCACCGGCAACTCCAACGACAACACCGTCAGCGCGTCCCGCTCCCGATGATCGCCCTCATCGGCTACACCAACGTCGGGAAGTCCACTCTCCTCAACGCCCTCACGAAAGGTCGTCCCGTCTACGCCGACGACAAACTCTTCGCCACCCTGGACCCGACCGCCCGGAGGGTCATCCTCCCCGGCGGACGCACCACCTTGTTCGTGGACACGGTCGGTTTCATCCAAAAACTGCCGCACCAACTCGTCGCCGCCTTCCACGCCACGCTCGAAGAGGTGGCCGACGCCGACCTCTTGATCCACCTCGTGGACCCGACCCATCCCCAATGGACCCAAACCATGACGGTCGTCAACGACGTCCTCAAGGAACTTCAGGCGGACCGCCTCCCCCGGTTGAAGGTATTCTCGAAATGCGACCTCTTGACCAAGACCCAGCAGAACGCCCTCCGGCGGGAAGGGGGAATGATGATCTCCTCTCAGTCCAAAGAGGGATTGCCCGCCCTGCTCGACCGCGTCGAATCGCTCCTGAGGGAACGTCTCCTTGTCAAAGACTTCTATCTTCCCTATAATCGTCATGATGTTCTGGCCCACGTCTACGAGACAGGACAGGTTCTATCCAAAAGGACGCTGGCCCGTGGGCTCCGGCTCCGCATCCTGATCGACCCGAAAAACTGGGGACAAATAGAGAAGAAGATCTCCCAACATGACACTGGCCAATAAGATCACCATCGTCCGTATTCTGCTGATTCCGGTCTTCGTCATCGGACTCCTGCTCCAGGCGCCGGTCTGGCCGGTCATCATCTTCATCGTGTCGGCGCTGACGGACATCCTCGACGGCCTGGCGGCGCGGTGGAAAAAGGAAAAGACCGTCCTGGGAACGTTTCTGGACCCGCTGGCCGACAAACTCCTCCTGGTCTCTTCCTATATCACCCTGGCCCACCTGAACCTCCTCCCGATGTGGGCGTTCGTGGTCGTTTTCTCCCGGGATCTCTTCATCTTCCTGGGCTGGAGCATCATCTTCATCCTGACCAAGAATTCCGAGATCAAACCCCGTTGGCTCGGCAAGATCACGACCTTCGTCCAGATGATAACCATTCTCAGCGTGCTGATGCCTCTCCTCGCCCCTCTCTACAAGGCGAGCCTGATCCTGATGCTCCTCCTGACGGCCGCGTCGACGGTCGACTACATCCTCTTCGGCGCCAAAAAGCTCAACACGCTCCACTGAGACCATGACGACATCCGATCGCCCGACCGTGGTTCTTCTGGGACGACCCAACGTCGGCAAGTCCACCCTCTTCAACCGGCTCTGCCAGAAACGCCGCTCCATGATGTCCGAGATCCCCGAGACGACCCGCGACTGGATCGACGGCACCGTCTATTGGGGGAAACGTTCGTTCCAGCTCATCGACACCGGCGGATACATGCCCGACACCGACGGCATCCGGGGAGCCGTGCGCAAGCAGCTGGACTCCTGGATCCCCAAAGCCCACCACGTCCTCTGGGTCGTCGACGGGCTCGAGGGCATCACGTCGATGGAACAATCCCTTTCCCGCTGGCTCCGGCGGACGAACTCGCACGTGACGATCGTGGTCAACAAGATCGATGACAAGAAAAAAGACACCCAGATCTCCGATTTCTATCAGCTCGGGTTCAAGGACGTCATCCCCATCTCGGCCGGACACGGGCGCAACATCCACACGCTCCTCGACCATCTCGTCGAGTCCCTTTGGGACCGGGAAACGCCGGAACCGGCGGACGGGGAACCCGACAGGCCCAAGGTCGACGCACAGATCACCATCGTCGGTCGCCCCAACGTCGGGAAATCGTCGCTCTTCAACCGCCTCATCGGACTGGACAGGTCCATCGTCTCCGATATCCCGGGGACCACGCGCGACACCATCGACACGCGCCTGAACTGGGATGGAAAGGTGTTCCTGATCAAGGACACGGCGGGGTTCAGGAAGAAAGCGCCCAAGGTCCAGGGATTGGAGAGTCTCTCGCGCATCATGGCCCACAAGGCCCTGAACGAATCCGACGTCGCCCTCCTCCTGCTGGATGCCAAGGAGGGGCTCCTCGACGGGGACGTCGCCGTGGCCAGGGACATCCACGAGGAGAACCGAGCGTGCGTGGTGGCCGTGAACAAATGGGACCTGGTGAAGAACCCATCGGAGACGATCCAGAATTTCGAATCGAACTTCCAGGTCGTCATGCCGTTCCTGACTTGGGCCCCCATGCTCTTCATCTCGGCATTGACCGGACAGCACATGACGGAACTCCTCTCCAGCCTCTGGAACGCCCAGACCCAACACCAGCGGCGCTTCCATCAGGAAGACCTGGAGAATTTCTTCTGGAACGAACTTCAGAACAGGCCCTATTCCCTGCACGGGAAGAAGATGGAATTCCGCGGAGTCCGACAAGTGCGGTCCGCCCCCGTCATCATCCACCTGGCCTCGACGCTCTCGGAACCGCCCCATTTCTCCTATCAACGCCACTTGGAGAACATGTTCCGAAAAAAATTCCAAGCCTTCGGCGCTCCGATTTTGTTTCAATATAAACATCCATGACACCCCTCTCTTATCTCGGCGCTTTAGGTGGATCCTATCTGATCGGCTCGTTCCCGACCGGCTACCTGATGGGACGATGGTGGCGCGGCATCGACATCCGCGAACACGGTTCCGGAAACCCCGGGGCCACCAACGTGTTCCGGGTCGTCGGGAAAGGCCCGGGGCTCATCACCCTGGCCATCGACATCGCCAAGGGGATCGTCGCCGTCTGGCTGGTCCAGGTCCTCTTCGGAGGGTCCGACGTCCTGAAGGTCATGGCCGGATGTTGCGCCGTCGTGGGACACACGTGGACGCCGTTCCTGCGCTTCAAGGGGGGGAAAGGGGTCGCGACCTCCGCCGGGGTCTTCGTCACGCTCCTGCCGATCCCGGCCGCGATCGCCATCGCCGGGTTCGCCGTCGCCTTCGCCGCCACGCGCCACGTGTCCGTGGGATCCCTCACGGGTTCCATCCTCCTCCCGCTGACCGCCTGGATGCAGTGCGGCGGGTTCCTCTTTTCCGAGGGGAGCGGACACCCCCTCAAAGCCGCCATGGCCACCGCCCTGGCCGTCCTCATCATCCTTAAACATATTCCGAACATCAAACGACTGATCAAAGGAGAGGAACTGGCTCTGACCACCGGTTCCGACAAAAAACATGACTGAGAAAATATGCGTGTTGGGCGCCGGCTCATGGGGATCGGCCTTGGCCCACCTTCTGGCTCAGAAGGGGCATGACGTCTCCCTCTGGGAATTCTATCCGGCCGCCGCCGAAAAGCTGGAGAAGACACGGATGTTGGCGATCCTCCCCCAACTCAAACTCCATTCCGGCGTGCGCGTCACCTCCCGGATCGACGAGGCCCTTCAGGGGAAAGCGCTCGTCGTCAGCGCGACACCCTCGGAATTCGTGCGGGCCACTTTCGGACTTGTGAAGAAGTCTCTCGGGACGTCTCCCTCCTTCGACGTGGTGAGCGTCACCAAGGGGATCGAGAATGCCACCTTGAAGCGGATGTCGGAAGTCATCGAGGACGAGATCCCCGCGCTCCACGGACGGGTGGCCGTCCTGTCGGGACCGTCCCACGCCGAAGAAGTCATCCTCAATACCCCGACCGCCGTGGTCACCGCGGGACCGACCGCGCTGGCGGAACGGGTTCAATCGGATTTTTCGACCGATCACTTCCGCGTCTACACCCACCCCGATTTCCTCGGCGTTGAACTGGGGGGGGCTCTGAAAAACATCTATGCCATCGCCACGGGCGCCTGCGACGGGCTCGGCCTGGGAGACAACACCAAAGCGGCCCTCATGACCCGGGCCCTCTACGAGATGGCCCGACTGGGCATCTCCATGGGAGCCAACGTCGTCACCTTCTTCGGCTTGTCCGGACTGGGGGACCTCATCGTCACCTGCGGATCCCGGCATTCCCGCAACCGCCTCCTGGGAGAGAAGATCGGACAGGGAAAGACCCTGGCGCAGGCCCTCGCCGAGATGACCATGGTGGCCGAAGGCGTCCGCACCACCCAGAGCGTCTACGACCTGTCGATGAAGATGAGACTCGAACTTCCGATCGTCAACGAGATCCATCGATGTCTCTACGAGGGAAAATCGGCGAAGGACTCCCTCCACGACCTCCTGATGAGGCCGGTGAAACCGGAAATGATGCATTTTGAAAAGATCATCTCCAAGATCCAGACTCCACAATAAAGGAACTCACCCATGAACAAGATCCATCTGATCGACGCCGTCTCGAAGGTCGTCTGCACCCAGACCGAGGCCAAAGCGGCGGTGAACCGCCTGTTCGACGCCATGAGGAAAGCCCTCCAAGGGGGGGACAAGGTCGTCGTCCAGGGTTTCGGGAGTTTCAGGGCCGTCACCCGGAAAAGCAAGAAGGCCCGCAACCCCCGCACGGGAGAACCGGTGGTCATCCCCGTCCGAAGACAGATCAAATTCAAAATGGCCAAGGAGTTCCTGAGCTGACCGCCGATCCTCGACGGAAAACGGGGCGTCCCGTTGACTTCGATACGGGTTTTTGTTTGAATATCCCGCAATGACGCTGAATTTGGCCGAGTTATCGGAAAAGGAGTATTTTTCGATCCGTCACGTCAGTCAGCTGACGGGCGTCAAACCGTACGTCCTCCGATACTGGGAATCGAAGGTGGGGCTGATCAAACCCAGCCGGCGGGAATCGGGGCAACGCCGCTATTCCCGCAAGGACATCGATCTGGTCTCTCAGATCAAAGTATTGCTCTATGACAAGGGATTGACCATTCAAGGAGCCAAGAAGTATTTCCGCCAGAGGAGCCGCGCCTCGTCGGAGGAAAACGCTTCGCGCGACACGACGGTCCTGCTGAACGAAGTGAAGAAGGACGTCCTGGACATGATGAAACTCCTGAAATCGAACGATTTTTCTCAAAAATGAGGATATGGATTTTGATCGGGGCGTAGCGTAGTGGTAGCGCACTCGCTTGGGGTGCGAGAGGTCGTGGGTTCAATTCCCACCGCCCCGACCAACCTTTTATGGCCATCTCGTCGGAAGAACTAAGCTGGTTATACACCGCTCTTAAAAAAATCGAGTTCCTCTCACTCTGTTCCATCGGGGAAATCGAAACCCTCGTCGAACACCTTTCCAAGAAACATTTCAAAAAAGGGGACACCATCGTCCGCGAAGGGGAGCGGGGGGACTTCCTGTTCCTGCTCTACGCCGGCGAAGTCTCCATCCGCGCCAAGGGGATGGGGTTCGGCAAAGAGGAGATCGCCCGGCTGGGGCCCGGGAACTATCTGGGGGAGATGTCCCTGGTGACCTTCGAGCCTCGGAGCGCCACCGTCGTCGCCACCCAAGACACCGACGCCTTCCTCCTTTTTTCGACCGACTTCCACAAACTCGTCGAGAACAACCAGGATCTGGCCCAACGTCTCGAACAACTGGTCACCAAGAGGAAAGCGGAAAAAGAGACGCAGTTGCGGAAGAAATACGCCGAGAAATCCTTTTCATTCTGGGGCCGCCTGAAAAGAAAACTCGGGTTCTGACCCGCCGCTTCCCCGACACGACCATGCCGATCCCCAAACGCATCCTTTTCCTCTACATCGCCATCTCCAGCGGACACCAACGCGCCGCCGAGGCCGTCATGATGGCCCTGCATCAGCTCAATCCCCACATCATCGGACACGGCGTCGATTCGTTCACTTACGCCTATCCCGTCCTGGGACCTCTCCTGGCCAGACTCTATCTGGAGATGCTTCAACGCACACCTCAGATCTGGGATTATCTCTACGACAACACAACCATCGCCGAATCCACCAAGGAAATCCGCGAACTCCTGAACATCTTCAATAACCGAAAACTCTTCCGGCTCTTCAAACAGTTCCATCCCCGCGCCATGGTCTGCACACAGGCCTTCCCGGCTTCCATCGTCGCCGCCCTCAAACGCAAAGGCAAGATACGCCTGCCCCTGATCGGGATCGTGACCGATTATGAGATGCACACCTATTGGCTCTCGAAGGAGATCGACTTGTTCCTCGTCGGATCGGAAGACATCAAGAGGGACCTGATCGGACGGGGGGTCCGCGAATCGAAGATCCTCGTGACGGGGATCCCGATCGATCCCCATTTCGCCGTCCCCGGCGACAAGGTCCAGGAACGGAAACGGTTGGGATTGAATCCGACCCTGCCCACGGCCCTGGTCATGGGCGGCAGCCGCGGACTGGGACCGTTGGAAGACGTCGTCCAATCCCTGAGGACTCTCCAGACCCCGCTCCAGGTCCTCGTCGTCTGCGGACAGAACAAGGCCATCTATAAGAAATTGAGGGACCGGTTCAAGACGGACCACTCGGTCCGGGTCTTCGGTTATTCCAAGACCATCCCGCGCCTGATGGATGCGGCGGACCTCCTGATCTCCAAACCGGGCGGACTGACCTGCGCGGAATCCCTGGCCAAGGGACTCCCCCTGGTGATGATCTCGCCGATTCCGGGACAGGAGGAACGCAACGCCCGCTACCTCCTCAAACACGGGGCCGCCGTCCGCGCCGACAATCTGCGGGACCTTCAGAATGAAGTCCGGTCCCTCCTCACCCACAGACAACGGTTCCTGCGCCTTCAAGAACGCCAGCGGGCGCTCGCCAAACCCCGGGCCGCCTATGACGCCGCCGAAGCCATTCTGAGATTGATGGGGGAACCCGTCCTCGAAAAACCGTGGGGGGGGGATCCCGAAAATATCCCCCCGGGACAGCGTTGAATGAACATACAGGAACTCCTGGGGTGGATCGCCTACCTCGGTAAAAAAATTGGGCCGCGCTTTTCCGCCCAAAAACGCTATAATATAGCGCATCGATTGGCGCGGTTATCGCGCGCGGTCTGCCCTCTCCCGTGGAAAGCGGTGGCCGATAATCTCGCGGTGATCACTGCGGCGACGGGACAGCCGTCGGACGTCGGACGGGTCTTTGAGAATTTTTCGAACACTGTGGTGGATTTTCTGTTCCCCGACGACGTGCACATCCGGATGGAGGGACGCGAGTCCGCCGAAGAGATCCTCCGGCAGGGGTTCGGAGCGCTGATCCTCACCACACATCTGGGCCACTGGGAATTGGGAGGAAAGGTCCTGTCGGACTGGGGGTGGCCGGTCACCGCGATCTATCAACCCTATCGATCGAAGATCCTCCGGCGATTCTTTCAGGAAGAACGGGCCCCTCACCTCTCGTACCTGATGGTCGGGCAGGGGGCCGCCCTGGGAGCTTCGAAAGTCCTCAAGGACAAAAAGATTTTAGCCATGCTCGGGGACCGGCCGTTCGGGGAAACCGGACTTCCCGTGAGGATGTTCGGCCAAGAGATAAGACTCCCCAAAGGGCCTTATCTGCTGGCCGCGCGGCATCGAACTCCCATCCTGCCGGCTTTTGTGATTCGGACCGCAAGAGGACAGTATCTGGGGCGGATCGAAAAACCGTTATGGCCGGAGGGGACGTCCCCGGAGAAGATCGCCGATCTGGCTCAGAAAGCCGCCCGGGTGATGGAGAGAACGATCGGTCAATATCCGGAACAGTGGTTCCGGTTCGACCGCGTTTGGGAGAGAGCGTAGATTTTTTAGTCGGAGCGTAGCGCAGTTGGCAGCGCGCTTGGTTCGGGACCAAGAGGTCGTGGGTTCAAATCCCACCGCTCCGATTTTATTTTTGAGAAGGTGTTTACGGCTTCTTCCCGATGTACTGCCGGTTCAGTTCGTCGTAAACGAATTGAGAAATCTTTCGGACGATCTCCACGAGTTCCTCTTCCGTTTTACCCCGTGTCATCACCCCGAGCAGATACGGATGTTCCTGATAGTAGATGATCCCACAGTCATGGAGTTGTTTTCCGCCGGTCTTGGTCGGCCAGAATCCCCATTTATGGGAGACGATAACCCCCGGTGGAACACCCGCCACCAAACCGCCCCTGAAAGTCGTTTTTGACAGCAAATACAAAGCCCTCTCGGAATATTCCCTGTTCAAATAGGATGCGTTGAACAAGACTCGGAAAAACCCCGTATAAGATTTGACGGACATGTGGTCCTCCGCCATGGACTGATAGGGAACAACGATGTCCAGGTCCGTATAGACACGGATCAGATCTTCTTTCAGCGGGATGTTGTCAAAGAGGATGTCTTTCGCCTCGTTATCCGAATGGATGATCATCGTGTTGATCAAATCCTCGATCGAATAGATCTGACCGTCCACCAACGGAAGGACGACTCCCGGCCTCGCGACGACATTCTTTTTCCGTTGAAACACAACTTTTTCATTCAGAAGGGCGGGGCGGTCTTGCGCCAGACGGTAATAAGCCATCATCAGGGGGACTTTGAGCAGGCTCGCCGGAGCGAACGGATCTCTCTCTTGGATCCCGAACCACGGGCCGTTCTTCAAATCCCGGAAATAAACGGACACGTGGGAGATCGTTGTCCTCTTCTTCTCTTTGTCGATCAGTTCCTCCAGTTCGCGCTTGAACGACCGGATTTCCTTCCAATCCTCCGTTTCACATTCCAGAAGCGGATTGATGAAGTGATATCCTCCCTGGCGGACCTCTCCGGCCTGAAGGAGGACGGGGAATAAGGACAACCCGACCCATAGCAGTCCGGCACGATATTTCATTGTTTTTCTAGGATGGGGACAGGGCATCGCGAACCTCCTGGGTTTCCTTTCGATTGTAACAAAAAAAAGCCCGGATAAAAACATCCGGGTCGTCCGACGTTTTGAAATCCACTGACTGAATTGCTATATTCCTCATGTCCCTATGCCCCCAACGGATATCATCCGGATCAAAGCCCTCGTGCGCGGCCGTGTCCAGGGAGTCGGATACCGCTTTTTCTGCCAAGAAGCGGCCCGTCAAGCGGGCCTGAACGGCTGGGTCAAGAACGAGTTCGACGGCGACGTGAGTCTGGAGATCGAAGGCCCGCCGGCGCGCGTGAAGCAATACGTCGAGCGTATTCAGTCGGCCCATCCCGGAGCTCACGTCAGTTCCGTGAGCACGGAAAACATTTCGCCGCGTTTCGATGCGGACGAGGACTTCCAAATTATCTTCTAAGAAAGTAGAATAGCGCTGTTCACTTTAAGGAGATTGAAATCATGAGAGACAGCCTGGACCCATTAACGCTCTATTTCCGCGGAATCAAACGCCTCCGCAAGATCTCGAAAGAAGAGATGGTCGTCCTCTGGCGGCAAGCCAAAAAAGGGGACAAGAAAGCCCAGAAGCGGCTGGTCGAAGCCAACCTGCGTCTGGTCATCCCGATGGCCAAGAAATATTACCGGTCCTCGATGGACTTCCTGGATCTGGTGGAAGAGGGGAACCTGGGCCTCATGCACGCCGTCGAAAAATTCGATCCCCGCAAGGGATTCCGTTTTTCAACCTACGCCTCCTACTGGATCGAACAATCCATCCGTCGCGCCCTCGACGAACAATCCAAGACCATCCGGATCCCGCCCCACGCGTGGGATGCGCTCCGCAAGTGGCTGAAAGAGTGGGACCATATCCGGGGACAACTGGGCCGGGAACCCACCCTGGCCGAAATGACCGACAAACTCCACCTCACGGCGCGGCAAGTCCGCAACGTCATGGAGGCCTCGGAGGCCTCCCGCGCCATCGGCAGTTTGGACACCCCGTTGGACGAGGACGAGAACATCTTCGTGCGGGACGTCGTGTTCGACAAAGTGGAGAAAGGCCCGGAACAGATCCTCTACTCCCTCAAATTGCATGATGAGTTGGAAAAAGCGCTGCAACAGATCGGATCCCGCGAAAGAAAGATCATCGAGATGCGGTTCGGACTCAACAACCAGGACATGAGAACCCTCGAGGATGTCGGAAAGAAACTGCGCCTCTCGCGGGAACGGGTCCGCCAGCTCGAAGAACGCGGACTGCTCCGTTTGAAACGCGCCGCCCAAAGAGCGGGCATCTCCTGAGGAGGACGATATGGATATCCGATCATTCATCCGGGATGTTCCTGACTTTCCGAAAAAGGGGATCGTTTTCAAAGACATCACGCCTCTCTTGAAAGAGGGTGGCGCCTTTCGATCCGTCATCGGACAATTGGCCGACGCCTCAAACAAATGGGCTCCCAAAAAGATCGTGGCCATCGAATCCCGCGGCTTCATCTTCGGCGCCGCCCTCGCCCAACAACTCGGGGTCGGATTCGTCCCGGTCCGAAAAAAGGGGAAACTGCCCTGGAAGACGGTCGGAGTGACCTACGATCTGGAATACGGAACCGACACTCTGGAGATCCATACGGATGCGGTCTCTCCGGGGGAAAACGTCCTCCTGGTGGACGATGTCCTCGCCACCGGCGGGACCGCGAAAGCCGCCTGCGACCTCATCCGTAAATCCGGAGCGAACGTCGTCGGCGCGGCGTTCGTGATCGAACTGACTTTCCTGAACGGCCGCGACAAGATAAAAGACATCCCTCTCGCCTCCCTCCTCCGCTATTAGACCATCGCTCCACCTCTGACCCCGATCCTCCATGGAACAGACGAAAACGGCACCCAAACGCGAAGGCTGGGGATCGAAGCTGGGAGTCATCCTGGCCGTGGCGGGAAGCGCCGTCGGGCTCGGTAATTTCCTGAGATTCCCTTCCCAGGCCGCTCTGAACGGCGGGGGGGCTTTCATGATCCCCTACTTCATCTCGCTCCTGATCCTCGGGATCCCGCTCATGTGGGTGGAATGGACCATCGGGCGCTACGGCGGAGGGTTCGGACACGGATCGGCTCCGGGGATCTTTCACACCATGTGGAAAAAAAACCGGTTCATCAAATATTTCGGCGTTCTGGGGATATTCGCCCCCATCGTCATCCTCTCCTACTACACCTACATCGAATCGTGGCTCCTCGGTTACGCCTGGTTCTCTGTCTCGGGCAAACTATCCCAAGTCGCCGCGACCGAACAGGGGATGCGCGCCTTCCTGACCGGATATCAGGGACTTCTCCCGACGGATCATTTTTCGGGACTCGGCTATGCCTACCTGTTTTTCTTGATCACCTTCGCGCTCAACGCCTGGGTCATCTACCGCGGGCTCAAGGGAGGGATTGAGAAACTCTGCAACTGGGCCATGCCGACGCTGGTCATCTGCGGGATCATTCTCACGGTGCGCGTGCTGACCATCGGCACTCCACACCCGGAGACTCCGGACAACACCATCTTAAACGGGTTGGGCTATCTTTGGAATCCCGATTTCAAGGCGTTGACGAACGCCAAGGTATGGCTGGCCGCCGCGGGACAGATCTTCTTCACCCTGAGCATCGGTTTCGGAGTCATCATGACCTATGCCAGCTACCTGAACAAACGGGAAGACGTCGCCCTCTCCGGATTGACGGCCTCGGCCACGAACGAGTTCGTCGAGGTGATCCTGGGCGGCAGCATCGTCATCCCCGCCGCCTTCGCGTTCTTCGGATCGGCCCGGATCGTCGAGATCGCACAGAGCGGTTCATTCAACATCGGGTTCGTCACCATGCCCATGATCTTCAACCAGATCCCCGCCGGGATGTGCTTCGCCTCCATCTGGTACGGACTCCTTTTCCTCGCAGGCATCACGTCCTCCGTCTCCATGGCCATCCCCGCCATCGCCTTCCTCGAGGACGAGTTCAACATCAGCCGGAAGAAAGCCGCCCTCATCACGATCGCCATCGTTTTTTTCCTCTGCCAACCCGCGATCCTGTTCCTGGGTCGCGGAGTCATGGACGAGTTGGACTTCTGGGGGGGGACGTTCTGCCTGATCCTGGCCGGAGCCATCGAAGCCATCCTTTTCTCGTGGGTCTTCGGAATGGACAAGGCCTGGGAAGAGATGCACCACGGGGCCGAGATGTCCGTCCCCTCGGTGTTCAAGTTCATCTTGAGATACATCACTCCTGTCTATCTTTTGGCGATCCTGGGCTTCTGGCTCTATCAGGAGGGATGGCCGGTCATCCTGATGCAGGGAGTCTCCGTGGAAAACCGCCCCTTCATCCTCTGGACGCGCATCGGCCTCCTGCTCTTCTTCGGGCTTCTGTCCTACCTGGTATGGCACGCCTGGAAGAAAAGATCGACAGTGACCGACCCATGAAAACCGGCGGCTGGATATTCTTGATCCTCTCCTGGGGACTGCTGCTCTGGCTGAACGGTTTTTGTTTCTATAAAATCCTCCGGCATCACGGCCTCGAGGATGACGACTGAAGATCCCCGCTGGATCTTCCGGACTCTTTCGATCCGCCCCACGTCAGCGATCAGATGACCCCTCCAAAAGAGCCGCCCCTGCCTCCCGTTCCACGCGCCGCGCCCTCGCTGAGATGGTTCCGCCGACGACTGAACTCGGCATTGACGGAAAAAACAATCGCCCACTCCCTCCATCTCCGCCGCCCCGATCTGCTCTTTGCCTCACATGAACACTTCACTCAAAACACGAAACCGAGCGGGAACCCACTGATCCGCCTGTTCTATCAAGGGCTCCCATTAACGGACACACAGGCCCAAAAGACATTGACGGGCCAGGAATGGAGAGAGCTTTCACGAGCGGGACTAATCACCCGAGAAAATGGACGGTTTCGATCCCCTTTCATCATCCGGCCGATCAAAGGTTTCCTGATCCTGTCCGACCGGGAGACCCGGCGCGATTCCGTCTATCCCGTCCAGTATGACTCGGCCCTGTTCGCGGAACTGCAGTTCCGAAGGACCGCCTCCACCCTCCTCGATCTCTGCACGGGCACGGGCGTCCACGTCCTACTGTCCTCCATCCATTCGGGGAAGGCCTGGGGAGGAGACATCAATCCTCGGAGCGTCCGACTGGCCTCCTGGAACGCCCGGTTCAACGGAGTCCGGAACGCCTCTTTCCGACGGTCCGATCTGTTCCGCTCATTCGGCGACAGGAAATATGACGTCCTCCTGGCCAACACCCCCTTCCGGCCAACGCTCCGATCCAGAAGAACCCTGTGGAGCGACGGAGGGACCACCGGAAGCGAGATCGGGCGACGGATCCTCGATGGATTGAACGACCATCTGACGCCGAACGGAATATTCCAGATACTGACCTCCCGTTCGATACGCCCCTTTTTGGACAGTGAATGGGAACATCGCCATGAATGGGATGTCCTGTGTCTCCCGATTCCCAGCGGACTGATTCTTCTCAATGGCCGCCGTGGGATCGGGCGAAGATATGTTCTACCTGGATACAACCAATTGACATCATCCCGCATGAACGACCGCATAAACAGCTTCTTCCGCAAAATCTGATTTTCACCCGAACCGACACATTTCCCAATGTTTTCGGCCGCACGCCCTGGCCAGAAAGCCTTGAAAAATTGTACCATCATCTCGTTTCGTGCATCGGAAGCCTCCGCTCCAAACACATTGAGACTCGGGGCAGGGGGCCTATGACAAGTGGATGTTTCTTTGCCCCCGCCACAACCTCGTCGGTAGAGTGACAGGGGGCCTATGACAAGTGGATGTTTCTTTGCCCCCGTAGCTCAATTGGATAGAGCGGCTCCGTCCTAACGCAGAGGAATAAAACGGAACGACGGAAGAAATATCGAGGACAGCATAAAGAACGGCACAATTTAAATAAGAATTGTAAGGAACATTGTAAGGAATGATTTTTTCATTTGAAATCAAAGCAATGATTTGGTGGGAACGTTGGCTGCGGGATAACGGGGCTCACGTTTTTTTAAGAGAGCGACAAACGGAGGCAAAGAATAATCGATATGCTTCAAACTTATCTGGATAATAAATATTTTATAGCAGGCACTTCTGCAGTGTTAAGCGCCGTCGGCACAATCCTTGTTAACAATTTTCTTAGCCGGCGCGGGCGATTTAGATATTTTGTTTTCCATAACCGCGTTGGAATTACGACAAACGATTCTGTCTTTGGACCGGTGCAGGTAACTTGGAATAACAATGTAATCCAACATTTGTGGTTATCAACGATCGATCTTGTTAACGAGAGTATGAGGGATTTTGAAAATGTTATTGTGCGGGCCCATAGCGCAGACACGTTATTGTTGACAGATCGGGCCGAAGTCGTTGGCACAACACATATTCTCAATTGGACTGATGAATATACCCGACAGGCAGCTGTGCCGTCCGGCCAAAAACCGACTCAGCAGCAGTTTGATTTATGGTCAGGTCAACGAGACTATTTGATTCCAACAATGAACCGAGGACAAGTTATCCGTTTCACATATTTAAATTCTGCGCGCAGCGAAAATCAACCAACAATTTGGCTCGATGTTCTTCATAAAGGGATAAAGCTTGAATTCCGTGTTGCGCCTCCACTAGTCTTGGGGGTTTCTCAGCCCACAGCTGTTCTCGTTGGCACGATTATTGGGTTCTTTATCATTGCAGTAATTGTCATTTATGTTCAATCGGTTTGGGTGGCATCGATAGTTTCATTTGGTTACGGCCTTTTTGTATTGATTCCCGGCGCTTATGCAATCAAAACATGGCGTAGATTACGTGATTCAATCGGTGGTTAATTGTATTTTGCCGACAAATCTCTGTTTCTGCCTTTCACCTATGACCTGAATCAGATAAAATGTGAATCATGGATTTATTCTTTTATTCATTGAAAGCCGTCAACGCCTTGCCTAACGGGTTTGACGGCTTAACTTTGCAATATCGTGAAATACTTATTATTTAATGAATATTAACAAACATGTGTTTTTATTAGGCGCAGGGTTTTCGCGTAACTTCGGGGGATTTCTCGGGGTTGACATCAAAAACCGCTTATTTAACCGGCCAATCCTTAATGGACATAAAGAAATAAAATCCCTTTTTTGGGCCAAAGGCTATGAAAAGTTAACATACGAAGATATATATTCAGCAGTTATGAATAAGCCCCAATATTCTAAAACCGCGAAGGATGCATTGCAGACAGCGCTTATGGAAGTTATGGAGGATCAAGAAGGGGAATTTAATAAATATGGGCCAACGCGCGCGTTTGCGATGGAGCAACTTATTGAGCTGCTATGCAAAATTAATAAACAAACATATATCTTCACTTTAAACCATGACTTACATTTTGAAAAGCAATGGCGAGTCAAATATGATATCCACATCCCCGGAATATTTGTTGATTCGTCCCCTAATTGTGTGGATATTCGGAGATATCAAAATAAAATTCTTCCAACGGTGATATTGCCCGATCAAGAAATACTTAATAAACGGGGCTTAGGCATGCCTCCTGACGGCGGTTTGTATTACATTAAATTACATGGTTCCATGAATTTCATTTCGCCTAGCGATTCCGATCATAAAAAAATCGTCATGGGACACAATAAAGAAGAACAGTTAAAGTCAGAACCGCTGTTAAGCGCATACCACAAATTGTTTGATGATGTTCTATACGATGGGGATATAAAACTTTTCGTATGCGGCTATAGTTTCGGCGATAAACATATTAATTCAAAATTACTCAAAGCGAGAAAAGACCACAACATGCATGTATATTTGTTAAATCCAAGTTCAAAAAATGACATCCGAGATGATGCGCTTGCTCGTGCAGGACTAAACATGGACGAAATGATCGATCACCATTTCCCATATAAAATCATTGATGATTTATTCCCTGATGGAATGCAGTCAAACACTGGCAATTGGCAAGAAGTCAAAAGCATCTATAGACCTGATTTAGTATAAAGATAAGAAGGAGAACCATATGGCAGGTAACAATAGCGATATAGAAAACAGACTTTGGGAATCGGCAGATCAACTCTGGGCAAACTCTAACCTCAGGCCGTCGGAGTTCTCGACCCCGGTTTTGGGCCTCATTTTCCTGCGTTACGCCGACTATAAATTCACTCAAGCCGAAGAAGAATTGGCGAAAAGTCCTTCGTCTTCAGGCCGTCGTAAGGTCGGGAAGGTAGATTATCAGGCAAAGGGGGTTCTTTACATCCCCGAGGAAGCACGGTTTTCTCGGCTACACAAGTTACCAGAAGGCGCTGATTTGCCGAAGGCACTTAACGAGGCAATGAAGGCCATTGAGGAAGCCAATGAAGAACTGAAGGACATCCTACCGAAGACATACAGACGGCTCGATAACGCCACCCTGATCGAACTCTTACGGATTATTGGTTCCATTCCAATGGATATCGAGGGTGATGCGTTCGGTAAGATTTATGAATACTTTTTGGGTGAGTTTGCCATGAAGGAGGGGCAAAAGGGTGGCGAATTCTTCACACCCACAAGTATTGTTAAACTCATCGTTGAAGTAATCGAACCTTATCACGGACGAATATTTGATCCGGCATGTGGATCAGGTGGCATGTTTGTGCAGTCGGGACTCTTCGTTCAACATCACAAGAAGAATCCATGCGAAGAAATAATGATTTATGGTCAAGAAAAAGTGGAGGAGACAATCCGCTTATGTAAAATGAATTTGGCTGTCAGAGGATTGTCGGGCGATATCCGGCAAGGGAATATGTATTACGAGGATTTGCACAACAGCACATCAAAAGGGAAGCCCGGAAAATTTGATTTTGTTATGGCCAATCCTCCCTTCAATGTTTCGGGGGTGGACATGGAAAAGATCAAGGACGATCCCCGATTCCGTTTGGGTGTGCCAAGCACAGATAACGCCAACTACCTTTGGATTCAAGCTTTCTACCATGCCCTCAATGAGAAAGGCCGGGCCGGGTTCGTTATGGCCAATTCTGCTGCAGATGCAAGAGGGTCTGAGTTAGAGATACGGAAAAAGCTAATCCAGTCCGGGGACGTGGATGTAGTAATAAGTGTCGGCAACAACTTCTTTTATACCGTGACGCTGCCATGCACCCTTTGGTTTTTTGATCGGGGAAAAGGTAAAACCAGTCGCAAGAATGACGTTTTGTTCATTGACTCACGGCATATATTTCGGCAAATTGACCGTGCACATCGAGAGTTTACGCCACAGCAAGTTGAGTTTATCGCAAATATTGTTCGGTTGCATCGTGAAGAGAAACCAGAAAACATGCACGACAGTGCAAATATGCTCAAGGAACAATTCCCGAAGGGCAAATATGTTGATGTGCCTGGACTCTGTAAAGTCGCCACAGTCAAAGAAATTGAGGAACAGGGATGGAGCCTTAATCCGGGACGCTATGTCGGAGTGACAGAAAAAATAGACACCGATCAGGATTTTCACGAACAAATAAAGACGTTGAATAGCGAATTAGAGAAACTTAACGCTGAAGCGAATAAATTAGAAGTCGTAATTGGCCAAAACGTATCACAACTTCTGGGGAAAATAAAGTGACCGGAACATTGTCTAGTGGCTGGCAGGTAGTAAAACTAGGAATTGTATGTGATGTTGTCCCTGGCTACGCGTTTAAAAGCAAAGATTTTCAGGAAAGTGGAATTCCAGTCATTAAAATAAAAAATATACGAGGCGATAGGACTATTAATTGTGATGATATCGAACATGTTCCCGAATCATTATTTACACCCAAGTTAGATAAATTTATATTACACGATGGCGATATCCTTGTGGCGATGACAGGCGCTACTGCCGGGAAGGTCGGACGCCTCCGCACAAAAATTCCCATGCTCTTAAATCAACGGGTTGCAAAAATAGTGCCAACCAAGGCAAACCGTGAGTATATCTGGTCTGTTGTCAGCAGCGATAAATATCAGAACTTATTCTTTCATCTTGCGGATGGGGCGGCACAGCCTAATATGAGTGGTTCACAAATTGAAAGTGTTGAATTACTGCTTCCTTCACCCGATGGCCAAATTAAAATCGCTTCCATTCTCTCCGCTTACGACGACCTCATTGAGAACAACACCCGCCGTATCAAAATATTGGAGGAGATGGCCCAGAGCATATATCGGGAGTGGTTCGTCAAGTTCCGCTTCCCCGGCCACGAAAAAGTCCGCATGGTCAATTCACACTTGGGGAAAATCCCGGAGGGGTGGGACATTAAAATAGCTGGTGATGTTTTTATTATTAAATACGGAAAAATGTTGCCGACGACAGAAATATTGTCGGATGGCCCGTATCCGGTTTATGGGGCTGGAGGAGTGATTGGGTATCATACAGAATGTCTGATGGATCAAAAGGTTGCTCTGGTGACTTGTCGTGGCAATGGGAGTGGAACAGTCTGGAGGACACGAGCTCCGTCATATGTCACTAACAATTCATTTACAATTACACCAAGAGATATCATTAAAGAATGGGCTTACTATTTTACTGAGTATGCGTTAAAAAATTCAAACGTGATGGGTGTGAAATCAGGCTCGGCACAACCACAAATCACCATTGAAGGTATATCAACTGTCCGGATTCTAATTCCCGATAAAAAAGTGGTTGAAGAGTTCTTGGCGCTAGGAGGGCCAATTAATGAATTGATTGATATGCTTTATCAAAAGAATGCAACTTTAAGTAAAAGTCGAGATATTCTTCTCCCACGACTTATATCTGGTGAACTAGATGTTTCAAAACTCGACATTGAAGTCTCAAAAAACGCTGCATGATCCAACCTACCACTATCGATTATTCCGAAAATGCTCTTGTCGAAAAACCAGCGATAGAGCTTTTACATAAGCTGGGGTGGAAGCCAGCCGATTGCTTCCATGAATTTGATAGTGGCCCCAGCCCTCTGGGCCGTGAGACCCCAGCCGAAGTTGTCCTTATCCAACGCTTAAAGGTTGCGCTCAAGAAACTCAATCCAAAACTCCCAGACGATGCCATCAAACTCGCCATTGAGGAAATTGTCCGTGACCGCAGCAAGATGAGCATGGCTGCTGCAAATCGTGAGGTTTACGCCCTTTTAAAACATGGTGTTAGAAATGTTTCTTTCAAAAACGACAAGGGAGAAGATGTAACCGAAACCGTAAAAGTCATTGATTGGGAATCTCCTACTGAGAACGATTTCTTTCTGGCCTCTCAATTCTGGATCGCAGGGGAAATGTATAAGCGAAGAACCGATTTGCTGGGATTTGTTAATGGAATTCCCTTGTTGTTCATCGAATTAAAAGCCAGCCACAAAGACCTAAAAAAAGCCTTCGACGATAACTTGAGAGATTACAAAAACTCCATCCCGCATCTGTTCTGGCATAACGGGCTCATCATTCTTTCCAATGGCAGTGAAAGTAAAATCGGAACAGTTACCGCGCAATGGGAGCATTTCTCCGATTGGAAAAAGATTAACAACGAGGGAGAGAAGGGAATTGTGTCTCTGGAAACCATGCTTCGGGGGGTATGCGATCCGCCAAAGTTGCTCGATATGCTCGAAAACTTTACCCTGTTCTCCGAAGTTAGCGGCGGATGCATAAAGCTGGGGGCCAAAAACCACCAGTATCTTGGCGTAAATAATGTAATGACCACCTTGGAAAAGATCAAGAAGAATCAGGGGCGGCTGGGGGTGTTCTGGCATACGCAAGGATCAGGGAAGAGCATATCCATGATCTTCTTTGCCCAGAAGGTTTTACGGAAAATTCCCGGCAATTGGACATTTGTCATCGTTACAGACAGACAAGAACTCGATGACCAGATATATAAAAACTTCGCTAATGCTGGGGTGGTGACGGAACAGCAGGCACAGGCCAATAGCGGGAAGGAACTTCAACAGCTACTGCAAGAGGATCACCGCTATATCTTTACTTTAATTCAAAAATTCCGAACAGAAAAAGGTCAGAAATACCCCATGATTTCAGACCGTTCCGACATCATTGTGATTGCAGACGAAGCCCATAGAAGCCAATATGATGTGTTTGCCCTGAACATGCGGAGCGCCTTGCCCAATGCGGCATTTATCGGTTTTACGGGAACCCCTTTAATGGAGGGGGAAGAGAAAACAAAGGACGTATTCGGCAGTTATGTGAGTGTCTACAATTTCAAACAATCCGTTGACGATAAGGCCACCGTTCCGCTTTTCTATGAGAACCGTATTCCCGAGCTGCAGTTGACCAATGCGGCACTGAATGAAGACATGCAGAAATTGATAGAAGCGGCGGAGTTGGATGAGGAACAGGAAAAGAAATTGGAAAGGGAATTTCAGAAGGAATACCACCTTATAACGCGGAATGACCGTCTGGAAAAAATCGCCAAAGACCTTGTTGACCACTTTATGGGTCGTGGGCATATGGGGAAGGCAATGGTGGTTGCTATTGATAAGGCCACCGCTGTTAAGATGTATGACAAGGTGCAGAAATGCTGGAAAGCATATCTTGATGATTTGATTAAAAAAGCGAAAACCGCCAAAGACACCGAAAAAGAACTAATCGAAAATAAAATTATATTCATGAAAGAAACAGACATGGCAGTGGTCGTATCCCAATCGCAAAATGAAATCGAAGATTTAAGAAAAAGGGGAGTCGAAATCAAACCTCATCGGCTGCGGATGGTAAAAGAAGATTTGGATAAAAAATTCAAAGATGCGGACGATCCGTTCCGAATTGTGTTTGTATGTGCAATGTGGATGACCGGGTTCGATGTCCCCTCGTGCTCAACGATTTATTTAGATAAGCCCATGCAGAACCATACCCTCATGCAGACCATCGCTAGAGCAAACCGGGTATTCCCCGAGAAGGAAAATGGCCTTATTGTGGATTACATCGGGGTGTTCAGAAACTTACAGAAAGCACTGTCAATTTATGCGCCAACTCCCGGAGATGGTGTTGATATGCCCATCATGCAAAAAGCAGAGTTGATAAAACTTCTGCGAATGGCAATCAAGGAAGCGGCAAAATTCTGCAACGAGAAAAAGATCGATCTGGGAGCAATTATAGTGTCGAAAGGATTTGAAAAGGTTAAGCTGATTGACGATGCCGTTGAGGCAATACTCGTCAACGATCAGAGCAAAAAGAAATATCTTACACTGGCGGACAACACAACCCGATTATTTAGGGCTATCAAGCCTGATCCACTTGCCAATGAGTTTATCCCTATGTGCACCTTGTTTGCGGTTTTGGCCGAGAAGATACGTGTGAAGACCGGGGGAGTGGCAGATATCTCAGGCATAATGGCTGAGGTTGAGAAACTTTTGGATCGGTCGGTCGCAGCAGAAGGTTACATTATTAAGCCGGAAGTGCCGCTTGATCTCACCAAAATAGATTTTGAGGTGCTAAAAAAACAATTTGCGAAGGGCAGAAAACGAATGGAAGTGGAGAAACTACGCGGGGCTCTCCATAGTATGCTCCTCAGGATGGTGCGACATAATCGGACACGAATGAACTTCCTGCAGCATTTCCAGAAAATGATCGATGATTATAATGCTGGGAGTGTGAACGTGCAGGAATTCTTTAAACAGCTGATCGAATTTGCCCAAAAACTTAAGGAAGAGGAGAAGCGGGGTATAAGGGGGGGATTATCCGAAGAAGAGCTTGCTGTCTTTGATTTACTCACCAAGCCTGAAATAAAGTTATCGAAGAAGGACGAGAGCGCCGTAAAGAAAGTGGCCAAGGATTTACTTGAAACTCTGAAGAAGGAAAAGCTGGTGCTTGACTGGAGGAAGCGCCAACAGACAAGGGCAGCGGTTCGTCTTTGCATCGAGACGACTCTTGAGGGGCTCCCGGAAATTTATTCAAAAGAGCTATATCAACAGAAATGTGAAGTAGCCTACCAACACGTTTACGAGGCGTATTTTGGTTCGGGCGGCAGCATTTATAACGTTGCGGCATAAATATTGGAATTGGCGAGATCATAATCATAAATGAATCCATCAATGAGACAACAGTATATGGAGCCAAAAACTGAAGATCGTTTTGTGGCAGATATGCTCCGCTATCTTGCCAAAGATTATAATGCTGCTGTACTGCCCCAGTTAATTTTGGACAGTTTTTAGACCGTTTTTATACTTCCAGTC
>ENA-UOWG01000448-UOWG01000448.1-activated-sludge-metagenome-genome-assembly--contig:-NODE-448-length-55161-cov-6.197456_pt1 | contig 55161 bp, 51 predicted proteins | sample MGYA00238147_ERZ761563 | MGnify/ENA primary metagenome ERZ761563 (study PRJEB28884, sample SAMN05720216) | anaerobic digester metagenome | isolation source: active sludge of municipal...
GGAGAGGATCACAGCGGCATGATTGTTCATGTCCATTATTGACATCAGGGGTCACTGTTTCCATAGCTTGAATGGAAAGGCGAAAAACTCCCCACTCTTATAATCGCTTCACAAACTTTCAAACTTTCAAACTCTTAAACTGTTTTTAGGGTTCTCCCATGTAGACGAAAGCTCCCCAGAAGAAGGGGTTGGTGGTGCCGTGGCGTTTTTTTACTTCTGCGAGTTCCGTGAGGACGGCTTGCCTCAGGGCCTCGGGCCTTTTCATTTTTTTCACCAGGATGTTGGTGTAGAAATTGACCATGAGTTCCTTCGTTTCCCTGTCGGGGACGCTCCACATGGACATGACGAGGCCCTTCGTTCCCGCCTGGGTGAAGGCGCGCCGCAGGCCGAACACACCTTCGCCGTTCTTTATATCCCCGAGCCCTGTTTCACAGGCTGACAGGACAACAAGGTCAGTGCCGTGAAGCCTGAGCGAAAGGATCTTCTCGGCGGTCACAAGCCCTTCATCACTCCCCGACCTTATTGATCTGTTAACACCTGCGAGGACGATCCCCGATCTTATCAGCGGGTCCTCGTAAGGTGTTTTTTTATTCTCATCCAGGAGGTCCTGGTCGGTCAGGAAGAAGCCGTGGGTGGCAAGGTGGAGGATCACCGGATTCGCGTATCCCATGAGGACCTCTTCGAGGGCATCCTTGCCTGTGTAGAGGGACGCGTTCTTCATGCCCAGCAGTGCGGCGATGGACTCCGCCTCCTCCCTTGTGCCGGGCAGGGGAGAAAAGCCCTGTATCGACATATCCCGGGAGCGGGTGGTGGAAGATCCTTTCCCGGAAGAGATCATGCCGAGCCTGGACAGTGACGACTTGACTCCGGCCTCGTCGAGGTCGTAATCGGGGTCGCCGATGATAAGCGGTTTTGACGGTTTACCCTTTACCATGCCGAAGCCGAGGATGTCCCTGCCGGTGCCGAGGTAATTGAAGGTGTAGTCCTCTATCAGGTAACGGCCGTCGGGGCCCTTAAGCACCTCGAATGGGATGATGTTCAGGTTCCCGTCGGGGGACAGGTAGATGTCCTTTGTGCCTTTCAGGTCATTCACAAGGGGAAGGAAGATCCGGTCATAGAGCTTCCCGGAGATGCGCGATGCCTCTTTCCCACCGGGGTCTCCCTGGTAGTTGCCGATGTTCCTTTTGAACTCCCCGATGAGGCGGTCTGTTTCGCCGGCATCACCCAGGTCGATGAGCGAGGTATCCGAAGCGTCCCCGGACAGAAGAATGAAGGCATAGTAGCGGGGGGAGGCCCACTTTCTTTCGCGGCCCTTTGCTGTGAAGTTGAACGTGGGGAGCTTTATGAAGTCTATGAGGGCGCTTCCTTTCGGTAAGGCCGCGGCCACTTGCTTCGTGTCCGCCTTTGCCGTCTTTTTTGTTCTGGCGAAAGCGTTGCTCAATTTACTGAGTTCTGCCTCAAGCCGCTCTTTCTGTGACCCCAGTTCTCCGATATTTTTCCGGTAGGCCTCGGGGCCTTCACTGCCGGGACCGGAGAAGGTGAGCTTTGATAACTGTGATCTCACCCTGGCCAATTCCTGGAATTTCCTTTGCACTTCAGGGTCATCAGAGAAGACAAGGGCATCCAGGAATCTCTTCTGGGCCTCCAGGACAACACCTTTCCTCTGGAGCCAGACCGTGAAGGCCTTTTCGATAATGTCCTTTTTGTCCTTCATGTGCCGGCTGACGAAGGAGAGGAAAACGTAGAGGTCGTTCTCCTTCGTCGCAAGGAATTTCATCTTCTGGTTCTCGGAGGTGAAGCCCATCACCTGGTCGATGAGCCCTGTGTCAATGCTCTGGGCGCGAAGCATAAGGGGGAGGGCCTCAGCGTACCTGCCGGTCGCGGCGTAAAGCAGGGCCAGGTTGATGAGGGGATTTTCGGGGGTTGAGGTCTTTTCCCAGATCACGAGGGAACGCTTGTAGAGCGGCTCCGCCTTCGCGTAGTCACCCATTGATCTATAGAGCGCGGCCAGGTTATTGAGGGAAGTCGCGGTATAAGGGTGGTCGGGTCCGAGCATCTTTTCCCAGATCACGAGGGAACGTTTGTAGAGCGGCTCCGCCTTCGCGAGGTTGCCCGTGTTTCTATAGAACAGCGCGAGATTGTTAAGGGACTGGGCGGTATCGCGATGGTCGGGGCCAAGAGCCTTCTCCCTGATCGCGAGGGAGCGTATGAAGAGCGGCTCCGCCTTCGCGTAGTCACCCATGTCATTGTAGAGCATGGCCAGATTATTGAGCGAGGTCGCCGTTTCTGGATGATCAGGGCCGAGGGCCTTTTCCTTTATCGCAAGGGAACGTTTGTAGAGCGGCTCCGCCTTCGCGTAATCGCCTATGGCATCATAGAGCAGGGCCAGGTTATTCAGCGAAATTGCGGTTGAAGGGTGGTCGGGGCCGAGGGTCTTTTCCTTTATCGCGAGGGAACGTTTGTAGAGCGGCTCCGCCTTCGCGTAGTCGCCCATGGCAGCGTATAGCCGGGCCAGGTTGTTCAGTGAAATTGCGGTTGATGGATGATCAGGGCCAAGGGCCTTTTCCTTTATCTCGATCGCGCGCCGGTGCAGGGGCACCGCCTTCGCGTAGTCGCCCATGCTGCGGTAGAGTTCAGCCAGGTTGTTCAGCGCGGTCGCGGTGTTGGGGTGTTCGGGGCCAAGGGACCTCTCGCAGATCGCCAGTATCTCCTTTGCCGCGGGCAGGGCTTCAAGGTAACGGCCTTCCCTGTATAATTGGTTGTATTGCCCGATCAGCCTGTTCACATCCTCGTTCGATTGCGAAGCAGACGGCAGGGGAAGAAAGAGCACGGAAATAAAGAAGATGATCGACACCAGAAGGAGTTTATCGTTTACAATAACCCCTGGGGTCAGGTCTTGTATTTGATCATTTTCAGGATATCCCCAATAAGCCATACAAACCTTTCCATCGCAGATAAACAGCATACATCAGACGTAACATATTTTGCCGTTAGCCAGACAAACCAGAAAAGCTGTTCCGAAGCCCAATTCGGAACAGCTTTTTTATCGGACGCGAGACCAGATCATGCCCATGTGTTCGTGGATGACCAGTTCCATCTTTCCCAGCGAGCCGGCACTTGGAAAGATGGTGACGGGATCGAACTGCGGGAGTTTATAAACGATGTAACCGGTTGGCGCGGGGATCGGGTCCATGCCTTCTTTGCGGAAAAGGGCCATCGACCTTGGCATGTGGAAGGCTGAGGTGACGAGAATGAACTGACCGCGGCCAATGATGCCCGAGATCATTTTCGCCTGGCTTGCCGTATCGAGGGACTTGCTGTCAATGACGATGTCGCTCTCTTTTATCCCCATCAACAGGGCTGTCTTCGCAAGTGTTTCAGCCTCTGGTGTTTGGGATGATGCGGCGCCGCCCGATAGAAGGAGCTTTGAACCCGGGAGCTTACGATGGAGATCTATCCCTTCCAGGAGGCGCACCAGGGACGCCGGAGCAAGCTGGTTGGAAAATGGCAAGCGCGGATCGGAAATGTTGCCGCCCCCCAGCACAACGATCCATTTGATGTCGCTGATCTGTTGAATGTTTTTAACATCGAGCAGGGGCGGATAACGGTTTTCGAGAGACATGAGCAGATGGTCGGCCAGCGGCCCAAAGCCGGCCAACAGGAGCAGGCACGTTCCCATGGTAACAAGAATCTTGCCCAGGGTTTGTCTCCTGGTCTTCCACAGGAGCACCAGGCCGATCACCATCAGGATCAACACCAGGGGCAAGGGCAAAAGAAAGAAGGAAATAATCTTTTTTATGAAGAATAATACAGTGCCCATAAGCGCCCCGGATTTGCCCCCTGTCTTTTCATTCAAACTAAATTATTGCAAATACCTTGATGTAATAAGACAAATATTACTACACAACGCAGAAATTATCATTTCTATTATTAACCCCTGGGGTCAGGTCTTGTATTTGATCATTATGAAGAAGGCCTGGTCCAGAAATACTCCCCCGCATATCCCCGCGTCCATCTGTGTTGATCTGTGACGGAGATGACCTTTCCCTGGAACTGCTGTAAGTATTTTAAAAATGATCAAATACAAGACCTGACCCCAGCTTTTTTTATTATGTTTGGTTGACAGAATCTTTTTGACTGATATGCTTTTTATATAGACGTTTTCGAATACCATGTAAACAACTAAGGGAAAGGAGATGCCGCATGGTCGAGTTGGTTGCTGACAAGTACGAAGGTGAGGGGAGCTCGGCTGAGAACACGCAGAAAAAAGGGGGGGTTCAGATACAGAGGGACGTGTACGGCAACACGCCGTTGCACAAGGCCTGCCAGGCAGGCAACGAGGACGAGGCCCGCGCATTGCTGAAGGCGAATGCCGACGTCCACGACTTCAATATGCTTGATTTCACACCGCTGCATGTTGCCGGCAGGTACGGCAACTCGGATATTATCAGGCTGCTGATAACCCATGGTGCTGATCCCAATGTCCGCAACAAGCTGGGCAACACACCGCTCCACCTGGCGAGCTCGACCGGCCGTATAGATGCCATCAAGACGCTGATTGAGATGGGCGCCGACGTGAACGCCTGCATGGGGGACGGCAAAACCCCGCTGCACCTGGCATATATGAACAACCACGCCGGGGCTGTGCGCCTGCTCATGGAGCTTGGCGCGAACATCAAGATAAGGAACGATGACGGCTTCTCACCGCTGGACATGGTGCTGAAGCTTCCCGATGATGACCCGAAAAAAGAAAAGATGCTGAACATCTTCAGGGAGCTTGCCACGGAGGTGGTGCTCGAGAAGATAGTCGGTTTAAAGAAACCATTCGGGGCCTGACGGCTAAAAAAGTTTCAGAAAACCCCCTGGGGTCGGGGACCGTTGCCTTTTGTATTCTGCCTCGATGCTGCCGCTTATTGACCCTGGCAAGCTTCGAGACCAAGAAGTGAAGGTTTTCTTCCCGTTCTCCGTGGGCTCCTGTAAGGAGCGATAGCGATCCTGCCAGATGTGAGAGGTGACAGACAAGCCTTTCCAATTATGTGAAAAATGATCAAATACAAGACCTGACCCCAGCATTAATTCAATATTATTAAGTTATTTATTTATGTGCCGAATATATTTACGTGCAGATTTTCCTGCTTACTGCGGGGCTATGTATAGAGTGGGCCGCATGATACCGCGGCCAGAGGAGTAGGGCAATGCTTAACAATCAGAGTATTTCAAAGAAGCTTTTCATTATCATCTCGGTGGTGCTCATCATATCGATAGGTATCGTATGCGCGTTCTGTGTTTTTAAGATGTCGGGACTTGCAGATTCGATCACAGATATAACACTGGGCAAGAAGCTTGACGGGGACGCAAAATCAGCGCACTTTTACCTGGAAAAATACTTCGGTAAGCTGGAGCTTAAAGGCGGAACATTAGTGGACAAGGACGGCAACTCCATCGACGGAAAAAACGAAATGGTTGATGCCATTTTAAATGATCTTGGCGATACGGCGACCATCTTTGTAAAAGAAGGCGATGATTTCAAGAGGATCGTCACGAATGTGAAGAAGCCTGACGGGTCCCGCGCGGCGGGCACCATGCTTGGCAAAGACAGCGCCGCATACCCCGGTATCATGCGGGGCAGCTCATACGCGGGCGACGCAAACATACTCGGTAAACCGTATCTTACAAGCTATGCGCCGCTCAAAGGGGCAGACGGAAATGTCATAGGCATCCTTTATATCGGGATCCCCAAGGAACAGGCGCATCTTCTGGCATCCCGGAGCGTCAGGAACACCCTTATCCTGAGTTCCATCATAGGCATTGTTATCACGGCGATCTTTGTGTTCCTCTCAATAGTGGTTTTCAGAAAGGTTGTGGTAGCGCCCATCTCACGCATGGTCGAAGCGCTCAAGGATATCGCCGAGGGTGACGGGGACATCACAAAAAGGATAGAAGTGTCGTCGCAGGACGAGATAGGCGAGATGGGGACGCACTACAATACGTTCGTGGAAAAGCTCCACAGCACCATAGAGATCGTTGCGAGGGACAGCGGCACGATAGCCGGCGCCGCGGAGAACCTGGATGCCGACTCAAAAGAGATGACCAGGAAAGTGGAAAAAACGCTTGAACAGGCGAATTCACTCGCTACCGCCACGGAAGAGATGTCCAAGACAACGTCGGAGATAGCGCAAAACTGCGTGGTTGCAGCGGGAAGTTCAGAAAAGACCAGTGAAGCGGCCACTTACGGGGAAACTGTCATAAAAGATACCATTGGGGCCATGGACAGGATAAGCGAGATGGTCAGGGCCTCGGCGGCCACCGTTGAAAACCTCGGCAGTCAGTCTGAGGAGATCGGGAAGGTGGTGGACCTTATAAACGACATAGCTGACCAGACGAACCTTCTCGCGCTCAACGCCGCCATTGAAGCGGCCCGTGCCGGTGAACACGGCAGAGGTTTTGCCGTTGTGGCAGACGAAGTGCGCAAGCTCGCAGAAAAAACAGGTGAGGCGACAAATGATATAAAGCTGAGCGTGGATGCCATACGGAATCAAGTGGGAAAAACGGTGGAAACGATCGAGAAAGGCGTGACCGAGGTTGAAGTGGGCGCCAATGATGTAAAGAAGCTTGAAGTAAGTTTCAAGAACATGTTCGAGCAGATCAACAATGTGACAGAGCAGCTCCGTCAGATAGCGGTGGCATCGGAGGAGCAGGCCATGGCAACAAATGAAATTTCGAGCAATATCAACGAAATATACACTGCGGTACAGGAGATGGCCAACAAAATTGAAGGAAATGCCATGGCCTCATCGCAATTTGCGGGCCTTTCCAATGAACTCCAGGGATTGACAAGGCAGTTTAAACTATAGAAATCCCTGAAACTGCTGTAAGGGCTGAAACGCTGGAGCTGTTCTTTATTCCAGATATTCGATCCGTGACGGGCCGATGGTGATGACACGGTCACCGGGATCTATCTGCGTCATCTTTGACGGATTCAGATCGATCCCCTTCGAGGTAGCTGCGCCAAGAGCTATGTGGCCTTTCTCCCGGCATTTTTCGACAAGTTCGCCGAATGTTCTTTTCTGTTTTGCAACGATAAAATAAAACTGCTGCCCGCCCTTGATGCTGAGAAGGTCTTCGATGACCTCCTGAACCCCGGGATTGAGCAGTTCCTGACTGAGAAAATGCGAGCCGAACCGGGAGGTGCAAACGACCTTATCGCAGCCCGCCTTCTTCAGCAGCTCTTCTGAGGCAGGATCGACTATCTCCACGACGGTATTTACCTTCTGGCTCCTCCCCTCAATGGCGAGGGCTATGGTGACATTGAGATTATCAGAGCTGGTGAGCCCTTCATTCCTGCTCAATATCACCGCATGCCGCGCACTGTCGATGCAGGCCCTGTTCAACGTTTCGTCACGAACCGGGTTTCCCCTTACATAATGGACACCAAGCTTTACAAGTTCCGCAGGAAGCTCGTCGAGCCCTTCATCAACAAGCACCAGGGGTGTATGCTTTCCGATGGAGGGGTCAAGAAGAAGCTCTTCGATGAGACGAAGCAGTTTCGAGACTCCGGGGTAATTGAAAAAAACTATGTGGTCTTTCAGCGAGAAAGATGACATGCCTTTCATCTCCTTTGTCTGTGATGTGACAAATGCTGCGGCTATGAGCGACAAGGCATAGCCGAGCAAACCAATGCCGAATGCCATAACGGGCCATCCTATCAGGAAACGCCCTCCGGAGGTTTTTGGAAAGAAATCGCCATACCCAACGGTCGTCATCGTCACGACGGTGTACCAGAGCCCGTCAAGCCACGTGATGTCAGGGTTTGCCGAAAGCTCGAAATAGAGGAATCCCGTTGTTCCGTAGGCAAGGATGGCGACAATAAGTACGAGGATGCGAAGCGGCGCCGGTGGGTTCCGCATAAGATATTTAAAAAAATATTGCATCACGTGATACATTACCGGGTCTGCCTCTGCCATTCTTTAATAAGTGCCGTGGCGCGCTGAACGGCATCGTTGTTTGCCCATAGTCCGCGCTTTGCCGATCTCGCCGTCTCCTGCGCCTGCAGATACATGCTCATGGCCGGGAAGGGATAGACCGTATAGGCGATCACGAGACCGTCCTGGATCATTTTCAACCCCACATCGTGGTCATCGACGTAAAGCGTTGCTATATAACGCCCGAAACGGTCTTTCGCTCCATTTTGCAGCATGATCCTTATCGGTTTGTTGCCGAGTGTTTGTTCGAGGGACCCAAAGGCCGCTTTTCCGTAGGGGGACACAACATCCTTTTCTATCTTGGCGTCGAAGGACTTGATCCCCAGTATCCTGACGTGGGCCGGGTTCTGCCCCTCCTGTGCGACGAGCACCGTATCCCCGTCGATGACGCGAACCAGGCTGACGATCGCGCCGTTTTCGATCTTGCCGTCTCTGCCCTGTATTTCCCGCTGCTGAACCGAGGCGCCAATACCAAAGAAGATCGATGAGCCGAAGAGAATAACAATAAACCCCCAGAAAAGTGCGGTAAGCCTACCCATCTACAGATTGTATATATGTGCCGACTTCTTTTTCAACAAAAAAACCTGGGGTCAGGTCTTGTATTTGATCATTTCTTGTGATATTCTGGATCCATGGCACGTCCGCTTCGCGTAGAATATCCAGGCGCTTTTTATCACATCACCTCCCGAGGCAACGCCGGGGACAGGATATTCAGAAGCGACAGAGACCGGAGGATATTTCTCGAGGTACTCAGCGAGACAGTGGAACAGTTTCGCTGGATCTGCCACGCTTACTGCCTGATGGAGAACCATTATCATCTTGTCATCGAAACCCCTCAGGCAAATCTTTCCCGCGGGATGAGGCATCTGAACGGTGTTTACACGCAAAAATATAACTGGCACCACAGCCGGATGGGTCATGTGTTCCAGGGGAGGTTCAAGGCCATTGTTGTCGACAGGGACAGCTATCTCCTTGAGCTCTCCAGGTATGTCGCATTAAACCCCGTCCGCGCCAATATAGTGAAACATCCAGGTGAATGGAAATGGAGCAGTTACCTCGCCACTGCAGGCAAGGACCGCCTGCCTGTATTTCTAACTACGGATTTCATCCTCGCCCTTTTTGCCAAACGCAGAAGCCGCGCCCAGGAGCTCTATGCTTCCTTCGTGATGGAAGGAGTAACCCTGGAATCACCATGGAAGGAGCTTAAAGGGCAGATATTTCTCGGCGGCAATGATTTTATCAGACGGTGCAAGGCCCTGCTTTCGCACCAGGAGTCGCTTGAGGTGCCCAGGCGCCAGCGTCATGCAGAGAGACCGCCCCTTCAGGTACTGTTTAATGCTGAAGGAAGTAAAAAGGACAGGAACGAGAGTATTACCCGGGCTTTCTGCGAATATGCTTACACCCTGCAGGAGATTGCCGATGCGTTGGGGATACACTACTCATCGGTGAGCAGGATTGCGCGGGCAGGGAAAAAAATGATCAAATACAAGACCTGACCCCAGGGTCCTGGCCTTTCTACGATTTCTTTTGTTTCTGCGGCCGAAAACCCGGATATTTACCGGCCATGCAAACCATGGTGATCAGGCAGAACAGAGAAACCAGACAGATCAGATCGATGAGATCAACCATATAAACCTTCAATTATACTTGTTCTTCAATTTCAGAAAACCGGCGTAATCCGTGGCCCTCCAGTAATATATCTCATCGTCTGCAATGGAGAAGGTTGGGGTGTTTTCCAGTCCCATCGTTCCTACCCATTTCCATTCGTTCTCGACAAGAACCTGGGCCTGGGCATGGTGCGTCCAGATGCCCGCGCCCCACAGCAGCCCATCGGGGCCCACCTTATAGACGGCTATGCGGGTTTGAAATCCTTTCGCGGCATAGTGGTTGGCGTCCTCCACGGACGTGACCCTGCACGTTGTGCAACCCAAGAAGGGTATGAGCGCGATGATGACTATGATCAAAAGTGTTTTCACTGGGCACCTTCCATTCCCCGGCCGTCCGTTCCAATCCACTGACAACGACACAAAGCATTTCTTGATTGACGGTGCTGCGATATGCTCGCTGCGTTCCCATCGTGAATTATTTATCGGCAGTTATGCCCCGGGATTAAGGATGCAGGGATGGCGGGGAAAAGCGGGGAAAATGGGACCAAAAGACAGTTTAAATGTTTGAAAAGCGTTTGAATGTTTGTGAAGCGATATGGAATGGGGAAGAAAAAAATCTGGTTTGTCCGGCCAGGTTAACCAGACAAACCAGAGTGATTGAATAAACCAGAGAAAAAAGAGAAACTAAAGAAACCGTATAAACCTAATAAACAGAATAAACTAAAAACGTTTTTCAGTTCACTGCGTGGAGGTGCTCTGTTTTGATCCTGTTCGCGCTGTCTACGTAGACCTTTTTCGGCTTGAAGGTCTCCAGTTCCTGCTCCTCGAAGCTCGCATAGGTGGCGATTATGATGATATCGCCCTTTTTTGCCTTGTGGGCGGCGGCGCCGTTGATACAGATAACGCCTGAGTCCTTGTCACCCCGTATGGCGTAGGTCGTGAAGCGCTCTCCCGATGTAACATTATAGATATCGACCTGTTCGTAGGGGATGATGTTGGCTTTATCCATGAGGAGAGAGTCGATGGTGATGCTCCCTTCGTAATCGAGATTACTGTCGGTCACGATGGCCCTATGGATCTTTGATTTCATCATGGTCCTTCTCATTTTGATGCCTCCGTTAAGATCGTGTTGTCTATCAGTCTTGTTTTGCCCACCCGGCATGCCACGGCAAGGACGGCCCTGTCTTTTATGATGGGGACATCTTCCAGTGTTGCGGTGTCGCAAATATCTATATATTCGACGTCGATGCCGTCCTCCAGGTGAAGGATATCATCCACGGCTTTCCTGATCGTATTGGCCTTTTTTTCGCCTGCGCCTACCATTTCCTGCGCTTTTTTCAGGGAAGCGCTGATAAGGAGGGCCTTTTTCCTTTCTGTTTCGCTGAGGTACGTGTTCCGCGAACTCATGGCGAGGCCGTCATGTTCGCGGATGGTGGGATAGGGGACTATCTCGACGTCCATGTTGAGATCTTTCACCATTCTTTCGATGACGGTCAGCTGCTGGTAGTCTTTCTGGCCGAAGACGGCATAGTGGGGCTTGACTATATTGAAGAGCTTTGTCACCACGGTGGCGACGCCGGTGAAATGACCGGCCCTTGTTTTGCCGCAGAGATGGTCCTCGAGCTTTTTTACCTCCACGTAGGTGGTGAAGCCGTCCAGATACATCTGACCGTCGTCGGGGTAGAAGATGATATCGGTGCCTTCTTTTTCCAGGAGTGCCCTGTCGCGTTCGAAATCGCGGGGATACCGGGCAAGGTCTTCCGTGGGCCCGAACTGGATGGGATTGACAAATATGCTCACGACGACGATGCCGGCAAGCTCGCGGGCACGCCTGACAAGGGCCAGGTGGCCTTCGTGGAGGTAGCCCATGGTCGGAACGAACGCAATGCGCTTGTCCTTTCTTAATTCATCGGAAAGCTTCTGCATTTCAGTGACGGTCCGTATTATCTTCATGTCAGTGGAATGATTGGCTGTCATCGGGAAAGGTCCCTGACGTAACCTCGCTTATGTAGGATTTGACGGCAGTATCTATAATATCGGAGAGATTGGCGTATTGTTTTACGAATTTTGGCCTGAAATCGCCCAGAAGGCCAAGGAGGTCGTGGAACACGAGGACCTGACCGTCACAGTCGGGCCCGGCGCCGATGCCTATCGTCGGGATGGAGAGCATTTCGGTGATCTCCTTCGCAAGCTGCCTCGGAACGCATTCAAGGACAACCATGAAGGCCCCGGCCTGTTCCACGGCCTTTGCGTCCTCAATGAGCTTTGATACGTCCTCTCCCTTGCCCTGGACCTTGTATCCGCCCATGCGGTGGATGGACTGGGGGGTAAGACCGATGTGGGCCACGACGGGGATGTCCACGTCGACCATGGCCCTGATGGTTTCCCGCATGGCGCTGCCGCCTTCGAGCTTGACCGCTTCCGCGCCGCTTTCCTTGAGCATCCTGCCGGCGTTGCGCTTTGCCTGTTCGATGCTTTCCTGGTAGGACATGAAGGGCATGTCGATGATGACCAGGGCCCGTTTCGTCCCTCTGACGACAGCCCGCGTGTGGTGGATCATCTCTTCAACGGTCACGGGGATGGTGTTGGGATAGCCAAGCACTACGGGGCCCACGGAATCTCCGACCAGAATGGTGTCCACGCCTGCTTTATCGAGGATCTTTGCGGTGGGATGGTCGTAGGCGGTGAGCATGGTGATCTTTGCTCCACCTTTCATGCTTTTTAATGACGGTACCGTTATTTTGTCCATCATGTTCCCTTACAAAAAAAACCTTCCGAACTGGTATCAGAAGGTTGTCAATCGCTGCGTTCCTTCCGTCTCGGTCCAGTCTTAAGGATCCAAGCGGTATGTGGTAATATGAAACACCCAATCCCGGGAAAAGTCAATAATATATTTTATCGGCGGTTATAATGCCCCTTTGTTCCTGTATTCGTCGTACCTCATCAAGGCGATGAATGCTTCTTCATCGTCAAGGAACTCATCATAGCTGAGCTCCTTGATCACCTGACTGCTCCCGCAATTGGGGCAGAAGAGCTCCGGCACCTCACCATCGAGAAATGAGTATCCGCAGAGTTTACAGATGTATTCGTCGGGTATTCGCACTTGTTGCCTCCTTCAAAACTAACACATCAAAAATACATGCATACAGGGTTTTTTGTCAATGACATTCGTCACCCTGACTGCTTAAAAGAACTCATCAATGACCACCTTGAAATTTTTCTTAATTGTATCGCTACCTTTCACGATATCCCCGTGGCCGGGAATGAGGTATTCGATGTCAAGTGCAGAGAGTTTCTTGATGCTTTGGGCAAGGGCCTGCATATTTCCGCCCGGCAGGTCGGTCCTGCCCACACCCATATAGAAGAGGGTGTCTCCCGAGATGAGGAGCTTTTTTTCTTCCCAGTAGAGGCATAAGGAACCCGGTGAATGACCGGGGGTGTCCAGCACCTGGAGTCTCTTTTCGCCGATATTCAGCATCCCCTCTTTCAGGAGGAAGGAAAAGGGCTTTCTCGGCATCTCGCAGCCTGTCATCATGAAAAGCTCCCTGCCGCCGCCGGACATGTAGTCGAACTCCGCCTTCCCTATTGCCCTCATCACGGAATCGTCGAATGAATCGATAGCCTCGATGTGGTCGGGATGACCGTGGGTGCCTATGATGAGCTTCACATTCCGGATGTCCCTGCCGTCGCCCGCCATGCCGTTTGAGACATGTCCGAGGAAGTTAAGATGTCCGGGGTCTATGAGGGCCGGCGTCGGGCCGTCGATGAACAGGGCGTTGCAGTTATTCGCCTCGTATGAGGTCCAGGGGTATACGTAGATGTCGTCGATGAGTTTCATTGTAGTCTCCCGTTATATGAGCATAGCATCGCTGTCGATCTCCTCCGGTGAGAAGGAAAAGGTCCTTTTCGCGCCGTCGTTGATCTCGACGGTGGCGGTGCCGGCCATGCCCTTGCCGTAGTGGGCGATGACCTGCGCCGATGTCATGATGTTATCTTTTGTCGCGTCTCCCTTGAGGATGACATGGGGACCGGTGAATCCGACGGGGTACATCAGCACGTAAGGGGTCTCCCATAAGGCCGTGAGGCGCCCGTTCTCGCGCTCGTTCCTGCCGACGATGAGCTTCGCGGAGGGCGAGAGCCTCAGGTGCCTCCCCATCGTCAGAAGCTCGATATCTTTCGTGGTGTAGGCCGTATCGGTCGCGATGAGGTCCTTGAACTTTCTCGAAAAGATGGGGTCCGTCAACAGGCAGCCGCCGCCGGGGAGCCCGAACTCGGTGAGCTTGTATGTGTCCACGAGCTGATATTGCACGTGACGTCCCCTGCCGGCGATGTCGAGGAGTTTTTCCCTGTCGATGATCCCCTCCTGTTCGGGGATGGTCGGCGGGAAGTGCTTCGCGGACAGCGGCCGGACAATGAGACCCTTGAGGCCGCTTTGCTTCTCTATGAGCTCCATGGTGTTGCGGCGCTGCGACATGGGCCTCTGGCCCAGGACCTCTCCGGTGACGACAAAGGACGCGTCGAGTTCGCCAAGGAGGTCTTTTGTCAGCCTGAGCATGTATATCCTGCAATCGATGCAGGGGTTCATGTTCTTGCCGTATCCGTACCGGGGGTTCTTGATGATCTCGATATAATCGTCCCCCTTTTTCTTCGTGATCATTTCTATGCCCAGTTCACGGGCGGTCCTGTGCGCCTGCAGGCCGCGCTCCTTGTCGCGCTTGCTCGCGAAGATGGAGGTGAAATGGAGGCCTATGACCTCGATCCCCTGGTCGATGATGAGCTTTGTCCCGACGGCGCTGTCGAGTCCGCCGGAAATGAGCGATATGGCGCGTTTTTTCATGTCATGGTGTCCATCGAAACCTTAAAGGGAGGATAAGGCTATTGCATTTCCTCCGGGGTCCGTTCGTCAAGGGTGACAAGGCTTATGCCTGAATCGACCCCGGGCAGCGGTTCAACAGGGTTGGTCAACAGAAAACCGCCCGATCCGATCCATCCTTTCAGGGCGGAAGCTATCTCACGGGCCTTCGAATAGCTTGAGATGGGATAGGTGGGGACATCTTTCCCGTTAATGGATATCATGCCCGATTTCAATTGAGCGTAGGTCACCTCGCAGAGGCTTTTCGGTATCCGGTTCGGGTAATCGCCGGAGTAATCGACCACCTGCGCGCAGAAGTCCTCGTCGCTTCGCGAGGTGAAATAGGCCATTTCTTCGTCAAGGACGGGTATGGGTATCCCGAGGCCGACGAACATGGTCGGCCCGTAGCCGAGGAAACTTGCCCCTTTGAGATAGTCCCCGCTCATCTTTTTGGCGTCACCGATGACGGCAAGCGTGCCGGCGCCGCCCTTTGGAAGCCCTTCGGGTGTCCTCGCCGCGCAAGGGTTGTGCTGGGTGCCGTTCCACGCGACATAACCGATGCCGCCGCCGAGGAATATCCGTGTGCCGATGCCGATCGTCCTGTATTTGGGGTCTTTCAGCAGGGGCGACAACTGGCCGGCACTGCAGTAATTCGCGCTCCCCAGGTTCGGCTTGATAACGCCCATATATGTGTGGATGACCTTTTTCGAGACATTGACGCCGACGTTGTAGTTCTGGTAGGAGTTGCGGGGGCTGTATATGTAGGCCTCATTCACCGTTTCCTTGTTGATGTATGTTTCGATCCTTTTGCGGGGATAACAATCGGTACCGTAGGTGGATGCTTCGAGCCTGATGCTCTTACCGCTGACGAAATCTTCTATAACGTGACCTCCGCCGTACTTGAAAGCGCCGGGATAGACGGTATTACGGGGGTCGTCATCCGGCATCGCTGTGGCTCCGAGGTAAACATCGACGGCTGCGATCCCGCAGTACGCGGGGACGTCGTTGAAGTAGCATTTCCCTCCGCCGATCTTGATCCTCGGCTTGGAGTGGCCGAGGTTCATGAACATGCCGCTGGAACACATGGGACCGAAGGTCCCCGTTGTCACAACGTCAACCTGCTGAGCAGCCTTTTTGGTGCCGCTTTTTTTGACGATGTCCACCATTTCTTCAGCGGTGACGACTACAACCTTGCCCTTTTTGATCTTCTCGTTTATTTCAGCTATGGTTTTCAACCCTTTCCTCCCCGCGGACTTCGTATAGAGCGATATTATACAACATTCCGGCCGTTTTTTCAGTTCAAACGTTATGGTTTATTCAGTTTTTCAAGTTTCTTTGGTTTCTATAGTTTCTTTGGTTGTTAACCAGATAAACCAGACAAACCATATAAACCATATAAACCAGATAAACCGTTCAGTTCAGTCGATGTTTATGTTCAGTTTGATCTCTGCTTCGGAGCGCCTGCCGTAGATGGGCATGAGGCTTCCGCGGCGGTCGGAGGACATTGCCGCAAGTCTTTCGTCGACGAGGGCCTTACCGGATATGTGGTCGTGCTCCGCGTGCAGGATGGTGACATCGCTCATGCCGGAAAGATATTTTTCGCATGCCGCTGTGCCTGTTCCAAAGAGGACGCAGGGAGTTCTGACGGTTTTCGGCACATCCTCCGGTTTTAAGGCCCCATATGAGGTGAGCCGTTTAAGGGCTCCCCGGGATACATGGTAGAGTGAAGAGAAGACCTCTCCCTTTTTTGCGTCGATAAGAGGGCACAGGTAAGACCCTTCACGGTCGGCCAGTGCGAAGGCCAGGGCATCGAGCGTGGGGATGCCGGTGACGGGCACGCCTGTGGCGGCATTCAGGCCCTTGCAGAAGGCCAGCGCGACCCTGATCCCGGTGAAGGACCCGGGGCCGAGGGTGACGATGATCCCCGTCAAATCCCCGACCGAGAGGTCTCTGTCCCCGAGGATGGAACGGACGCTTTCGGGTATGATCTGGGAGGGCGCCCTGGTTTCCTTGATCTGGCGCTCTTCAATGAACCCCTGACCGGAGGCCAGCGCAAGGGTCAGGTAATCGATGGTGTTGTCGATGGCGAGGACAAGTCTATTTGCCATGGAAGTACTTGCTGAAATTGAAGATCCTGTCAAAGTCGTTATAGAAGGCAAAGACCATGATAAGAAGGAGGACCACCAGGCCGACGGTCTGGGCGACCTCCTGTATCCTGGGTGAGATCCTCCTGCGGATGACGATCTCTATGAGGTTGAAGAGTATGTGCCCTCCGTCGAGGATGGGGATCGGCAGGAGGTTGATTATACCGAGATTGATGCTTATGAGGGCAAAGAAAAAGACGAAGTCACCGAGGCCTTTCTTTGCCCTTTTGCTTGCTTCCTGAAATATGAGGACAGGTCCGCCAATGTTCTTTGGCGAGATGGTCCCCTGGATGATCTTGACGATCCCAACGACGGTTATCCGGGAAAATTCATAGGTCATATAAAAGGCCATCCCGACCGCCTTGTCGGGTGACTGCCTGCGCTTGATCACCTCTTCGGACCTTTCGATGCCCAGTATTTTGCGTTTGTAGGATTCCCCGAAGATGTTCTTGTCTTCGATGGCCATTGGTTTGACGGTAAGCTCTATCGTCTGTCCGTCGCGTTCCAGGGCGACCCGGACGGTGTCCTCTTTTGCCTGGTCCATGCCGAGGGCTATGTCGGTGAATTCACCGACGGCTTTATCGTCGATCTTCGTGATAACGTCGCCCGCCTTGATGCCGGCTGCCTGCGCGGGCGTGTTGTCGGCGACCTTTCCGACCCTTGCCGAAGGTACGTTGTAGCCGATGATGGAAACGAGGTAAAAGACCACGAGGGCGAGGAAGATGTTGAACATGGGGCCGGCCAGCGCGATGAGTATCCTGACATACGGGGGTTTGTGGGAAAAGGACCTTTCTTTGTCCTCTTCGCTCACCTCTTCATCGGGGGATTCGCCGAGGAGTTTTACATATCCGCCCATGGGGACGGCCGAAATGGCGTATTCCGTTTCTCCCCTATTGAAGCGGAAGAGTTTTTTCCCGAAGCCGATGGAGAAGGTTATGATCTTGATGTTGAAGAGGCGCGCCACGAGGAAGTGACCGAATTCATGCACCAGAATGAGCAGTGCAAGGGCAATAAGAAAATAAATAAAAGAGATAATGTTCATTTCCGTCCTATTATATCGGTTATTTTATGCATCGCCGCTTCCTTTGTCCAGGATGCGATCAGATTTATCGTTTCCAGGTCGTTCACGACAGGCTCGGCCGGGTGTTTTTCGATGGCATCGGCAACGATGCCCGGTATGTCGGTGAATTTTATCTTTCCGTCTATAAAGGCCTGGACGGCCGCTTCATTGGAGACGTTGAAGACGACAAGCGCGCTGTCGCCTGCGGCGAGCGCCTCGTACGCGAGCTGGACCGAGGGGAACCGCCTCCGGTCCGGCGGGTAGAATGTCAGTTTCGAGACACGCTCAAGGTCAAGCGGGGCGAAGGGCAGGGGGAGGCGCTTTTTCTCATTGAGGGCGTAGGCTATGGGTATCTTCATATCGGGTGAGGCCATGTAGGCGAGAAGGGAATTATCCGCAAGCTCCACGATGCCGTGGAGGATGCTCTCCGGATGAATGAGGACCTTTATCCTCGACGGCTCCAGATCGAAGAGCCAGCGGGCCTCGATGACCTCAAGGCCCTTGTTCATGAGCGTGGCGGAATCAAGGGTGATCTTTTGTCCCATCTTCCATGTGGGGTGGTTCATTGCCTCTTCAAGATTGACCTTTTCCAGCGCCTTTTTCGTGTGTTTCCTGAAAGGGCCTCCTGAGGCGGTGATTATTATGGATCTCAACTCCTTCATGGGGAGGCCTTCGAGGAGCTGATAGATGGCGGAATGTTCGCTGTCCACGGGGATGAGGGCGCTGCCCATTTCAGCGACAAGGCCCCTGATGATCCTTCCCCCCATAACAAGACTTTCCTTATTGGCAAGGGCGAGGGTCTTTTTACAGCGGATGGCCTCTATCGTCGGCTCAAGCCCGATACTGCCCGGAAGGGCGTTCACGACGGTGTCCACATCGGAGCGGATCATTTCCTTCATGCCTTCGATGCCGGTATATATGCGTGCCCGGCCCGCAGCCACCCTGTCTTTCTGGTATTCGTCGAAGACGCAGACCCCGGCCGGTTTGAAGCGCGCGATCTGTTCGTTGAGCAGGTCCACATTATTCCTGCATGCAAGCCCGTATACCTCGAAGGACCCGGGGTCGTTGGCGATGACCTCTAGGGCGGCCGTGCCTATGGAACCTGTTGAGCCTAATATGAGGACCTTTTTCTTCATGTTCTTATATCGTCCACACAAGGCATATATAAAGGAAGGGTGCCGTAAATGTAAAGCTGTCGATGCGGTCAAGGAGCCCGCCGTGCCCGGGAAGGAGCGACGAGGAATCCTTGGTTTCCAGGACCCTCTTGCAGGACGACTCCAGGAGGTCGCCCGCCTGACCGAGAACACCCATGGCCGCCCCCACGATAAGCGCCTTGACCATTGTAAAGCCGAGGAGCTGATGGGCGGCGGTCACGATCACCATGGAGCCCAGAATAGAGCCGAAAAGGCCTTCAATGGTCTTTTTGGGACTGATCTGCGGGGCAAGGGAATGCTTGCCGAAATTCTTCCCTATGAAGTAAGCGGCAATGTCGCTTGCCCATATGGAGAAAAGAAGGATGAGCGGGAAGAGGTTCTCAAGTTCCTTGAGGACATAGATGTAGAAAAACGGCAGGACGATGAAAAAATTGCTGAAAAGGACAACGGTGCATTCTGCCATGAGCTCGCGGTTTGCCTTTTCAACCGGGGTTTTTCTCGCGAGGACCCTGATGATGATCAGGATGCACACAACGGCCATGACCCAGAGCATGTAGATCTGGAAGAACCGCATGTAAAGGGGCGCGAGACCGAGGATGACAAGGATGGCGATGATGTACTTCATGGATGTCCCTGCCAGGCGGGCGGCCTCATATACGGCCACGGCGCATACGGCCGCCAGCAGGAGAAGGAACCAGAGCTGCGGCAGGATGTAAAAGAGAAAGGCTATGACCGGGGCGGTGCACAGACCCGTGATAACGCGTTTTTTCAGTTCACCCAATCAGTATTCCTTTATGTTCCCAAACCTTCTCTCGCGCCTCGCAAAATCGCGCAGGGCTTCAAGATAGGCCTTTTTTCTGAAATCCGGCCACAGGATGTCCGTCACGTAGATCTCCGTGTAGGCCACCTGCCAGAGCAGGAAGTTGCTGAGGCGCATCTCGCCGCTCGTACGGATCAGGAAATCCGGATCGGGTATCGCTGGGGCGTAGAGGTACCGCTTGAATGTCTTTTCATCTATTCTTTTAATGACCCCCTTCTTCGCGTCCCCGGCGATGAGACGGGCGGCCCGCACGATCTCCCTGCGGCCGCTGTAGCTCAGGGCGATCGACAGGACAAGGTTCCTGTTGCGGGAGGTGCTCTTGATGACATTGTCGAACTGAGACTGGAGCGCCTTAGAAAAATCACCCGTTTCCCCGATGACATTGAAACGGATGCCGTTTTTCATCATGAAAGGGAGCTCCAGTTCGAGATACAGGCCGAGCAGCTCCATCAGCGTCTTGACCTCTTCCCTGGGGCGGGACCAGTTCTCTTTTGAGAAGGCATATAGAGTGAGATAAGGTATGCCGAGTTCGCGGGTCACTTCGGTGATCTCGCGGACGGAGTCGATGCCGACCTTGTGGCCTTCGACCCTGTTGAGTTTTTTGTGCCTGGCCCACCTGCCGTTGCCGTCCATGATGATGGCAACGTGGGTTGGAAGCCTATCTGGGATCGCCTTTTTCATTCAATATGGCCGGTTCAGATGGAAAGGATCTCTTTCTCTTTTTCTGAAAAAAGCTTTTCCGCCATCTCGATATGTTTGTCCGTCATCTTCTGGACGTCGTCCTGTCTCTTTTTCAGATCGTCCTGGGAAATGGCTTTGTCCTTTTCCATTTTCTTGAGCTTTTCGTTTATGTCCCTCCGGACGTTTCTCATGGCCACACGGGTGTTTTCGAGCATTTTACTGCCCAGCTTGGTGAGCTCTTTACGGCGCTCCTCCGTGAGCTTGGGAAATGAGAGCCTGATGACCTTGCCGTCGGACATGGGATTGACGCCGAGATCCGATTTCTGGATCGCCTTTTCAATGTCTCCTATAACGGTATTGTCCCACGGCTGGATCGTGATTGTCCTGCTGTCGGGAACACCGATCGCCGCGACCTGGTTGAGCGGTGTGGGCTGGTTGTAATATTCTATTTTGATATCTTCAAGCAGGGAGACGGAAGCGACGCCGCTGCGGAGTTTCGAGAAATCCTTTTTCAGCGCGGCGAGCGATTTTTTCAGCTTGTCTTCAAGTTCGGTCATGACTTCATTGCTCATTAGGTTACCTCCTGACGATCGTCCCGACTTTTTTTCCGAGGACCACTTTTTTAAGGTTGCCCCTGACCCGTATGCTGAATACGGCTATGGGGATATTGTTCTCCTTGCAAAGTGTGATGGCCGTGAGATCCATTACCTGCAGGTCTTTGCTGAGGACCTCGCCATAGGATATCTCCGGATAGAAGAGGGCATCCCGGTGGACCTCGGGGTCTTTATCATACACGCCGTCCACCTTGGTGGCTTTCATGACGATGTCCGCCTTTGTCTCAACGGCCCGAAGCGCCGCCGCGGTGTCGGTGGTGAAATAGGGATTGCCTGTTCCGCAGGCGAAGATGACCGTTTTGCCTTCTTCGAGATACCTTATCGCCCTGGTGTGATCGTAGGGCTCCGCGATCCTTTCAAGGGCGAGGGCGGTCTGTACAACGGCGGGAGTGCCTGTTTTTACAAGGGTGTCCTGGAGCACCAGGGCGTTGATGACCGTTGCCACCATGCCGACGTAATCCCCGGCGACCCTGTCCATGCCTTCTTTTTCGCCTTTTTTGCCCCGGTATATGTTCCCGCCGCCGAGAACGATGGCGATCTCTACGCCGAGTTTGCGAATTTCCCCTATTTGAAGGGCAATGTCACGTACGGTATCGTGGTCGATACCGTGTCCCTCGTTTCCCATGAGGACTTCGCCGCTGAGCTTAAGGAGAATCCTCTTGTATTTCATGTCAGTCCTGGAGCGTTTCACCGAGCTGGAATCTCACGAAACGGTTGATGACGATCTTTTCACCTGTTTTCACGAGCAGTTCTTCAAGAAGGTCCTTAATGGTGACGTCAGGGTTCTTTATGAACGATTGTTCTATAAGGCAGACCTCCTGATAGAACTTTTCCATTTTTCCTTCAGCGATCTTGTCGATTATCTTTTCCGGTTTCCCTGATTCGAGGGCCTGGTTCCTGTATATGGTCTTTTCACGCTCTATGTGCTCCTGCGGGACATCTTCACGCTTGACATAGAGCGGGTTGGATGCCGTTATCTGCATGGCGATGTCTTTCACAAATTCCTGGAACTGATCAGTCTTTGCCACGAAATCGGTCTCGCAGTTGACCTCAACTATGGAGCCCACCTTTCCGCCGGTGTGGATGTAGGAGGCGACAGTGCCTTCAGAGGCGACCCTCCCCATTCTTTTCTGCATCTTGGCGAGTCCTTTCTCACGAAGGTAATCTACGGCCTTTTCCATATCGCCGTTCGAGTTTTTCAGGGCCTCCTTGCAATCCATAAGGCCGACGCCTGTCTTTTCACGTAGTTTTTTTACCGCATCAGCAGAGATATCCATGGAAATCCTCCTCAACTATTAGCTTCATACTCATCGTACTTTTCTTCTTCCAATACACTTTCGTCGACGAACGGTTTGGGCTCTTCAGCGGGCTGGTCGTCTTTTCCCTGGAACTCCTCGACGTACAGGGCCCTTCCTTCCATGACGGCGTCTGCTACCCTGGCGGTGATGAGCTTGATGGCGCGGATGGCGTCATCGTTGCCGGGTATGATGAAATCGATGTCATCAGGGTCACAGTTGGTGTCGACGATGCCAACCGTGGGGATGCCAAGCTTTTTAGCTTCATTGACAGCGATATATTCCTTTTTAGGATCGACGACATAGATGGCCCCGGGGAGCCGGTCCATACCTTTTATGCCGCCGATGTTCTTTTCGAGTTTATCGATCTCTTTTTCGATGCCTATGGCCTCCTTTTTGGGGAGTACCTTGTAAATGTCGCTCTGTCTCAGTTCCTCGTATTTTCTAAGCCGGTCTATGCTCTTTTCGATGGTTTGAAAGTTTGTCATCGTTCCGCCGAGCCAGCGGTTGTTGACATAGAACGCGCCGCAGCGCTTTGATTCTTCGGAAATGGCTTCCTGCGCCTGTTTCTTGGTGCCGACAAAGAGAATGTATTCGTTGCGCGACGCGATCTCCTTGACGAAATTGTAGGCCTCCTTGAACATCTTCAGCGTTTTCTGCAGGTCGATGATGTAGATACCGTTGCGTGCGCCGAAAATGTAAGGTTTCATCTTGGGGTTCCAGCGTTTTGTCTGGTGCCCGAAATGAACGCCTGCCTCGAGTAACTGTTTGATGGTAAGATTTGACATGTGGCCTCCCGGTTAGTCTTCCGCCTTTCGCACCTTGACGGCAGACAGTTGCCTGCACCCTGACGTCAATTGAAAGACGTGCAAATTTGTTTGAAAGATTAAAATATCATATGATTATCTGTATTTCAAGGATAAAGATAAAACCGGTTTCTTCGGTTTGTACGGTTTCTCTGGTTTCTTTAGTTTCTTTGGTTGTCAAACCATATAAACCATATAAACCATACAAACCATATAAACCGGTTTGAAGGTTTTAGTCCCCGTTATCGGGCGGTTCGTTGTCCCTTATGATGGCCTGAATATATTTTTTACCGCCGAGCTCCAATTCGTTCAGGGTTACCGTGGTGTCAAAGGTGGTGCCGTCGGATCTTTGGTGCTGCCACTTGAAGAATTGCGGTACGCCTTTCAGCGCCATCCCGATCTTCTTTTGTGTTTTATCGGCCGAACTGCTCCCGTCGGGCTGCTGAGGCGGAGAGATCGTTGAAGGCGTCTGCCCGATAATATCCTCCTTGGAGCAGCCGAAGATGGAAAGCGCCTTGCGGTTGCAGTCAATGAAGGTCTCGCCGTCCATCAGAAAGATCGCGTCATTTGCGCAGTCAAAAAGGGTGTGGAACTTCATTTCGCTGTCCCTGAGGGCATCGGAGGCGAGTTTGCGCTCAGTGACATCCCTGAAGAAGGCCAGCGTCACCGCCTCACCCCTGAATGTCGAATTGGCCGCTGAAACCTCGATGTACAAGATACCCCCGTCCTTCCTGATGCCCTTGAACTCATACCTTTTCGGCACTTCTTCGCCGCGCTGTCTTCTTGCGTTAATATCCTGTACTTTCGCGAGGTCATCGGGGTGGATGGTCTTCACGTGGGTTTCGCCGATGATCTCGTCGGGGGAATCGAATCCGAATATCTCGCAGAACCTCTGGTTCACATAGAGATGGGTGTTGCCTTTGACAATGGCGACGCCGTCGTTCGAGTATTCGATGGCGGTCCTGTAACGCTCCTCAGACTCCCTGCGCCTTTCCTCGGCCTCTTTTTGCCCGGTGATGTCCCGTATTGACTGGATGACGCCGGTGATGTTGCCGTCCATGTCGTAAACTGGACTTGCCTTGGCCCAGAGATAGATGGACCTGCCGTTCACTTTCAGAGGCGTGAGGGATTCGGCGATAAGGCGGTCCATGTCCTTGTCAATGAAGGAATACTTCTTTTCCGCGTTCCGGTCGGGTTTGAGGACAAGATCGGCAAGCATCGGCTGGCGTTTTCCGTAAAAAGGAATGGAGTGTTCGTAATTAGCCTTGCCGAGGATCGCCACGGCCTTGATCCCCGTCATCTCCTCTATCGCCCTGTTCCAGGCGATTATCTTGCCTTCCCTGTCAAGCGCGAAGGTGGCATCGGGAAGGAAATTGATGATGTCGGTGAGGCGCCTTTCCGATTCGATCATTGCGTCCCGGTCCTTTTTCTGCTTTGTGACGTCCTGTATGACCGTGAGGATGGTCTTTTCGCCGGCGATGACGTGGGGCACGATATTGACCATCGCGTGGAAGACCTCACCGTTCTTTCTCCTGAGGTCAACGTGATAATCCCTCAATGAGCCCTTGCTCCTCAGGTCTCTCAAGAGACGGTCCTTTTCGTATTTTCTTGCATAGAAGTTCTTCGTGTAGGCGTTCGCCATGTCGGCCCTTGTGTATCCCGTTATTTTTTGGAGCGTGGGATTGTATGCGATGATCCTGCCGTCAGGGCTGTTGATGCAGATACCCACGGGAACGTTCTCGAACAGCGCTCCATAGCGGTCCTCGCTCTTGCGGAGGGATTCCTCGAAGTGTTTTTGTTCGGTGATGTCCGAAACAAGGGCATAAACGCCTTCTATTTTTTGAGCGGGCCCGCAGTGGGGTACAAGGGTGCCCCGTATATAGCGGGTCATGTTATTTTTGTATGTTATCTTTTCTTCATAGTTGACCGTTTCCCCATTAAGCGATCTTTCGATATATTTATGTATGGCTGCCCACGCCTGATCGCCTATGATCTCCCTGACATGCTTGCCCTGTATGTTTCCATGTGTTTCTTTGTGGAGCGATTCGTAGGCCTTGTTAACGAAGCGGTACCGAAAATCCTTGCCGATATATGCTATGAGTACCGGCAGGGAGTCGGTTATCAGGCTGAATTTTATATCTTTTTCAACGTTACCCGTTCCCGCCGTTTTCACATTTGCGGAACCTGGGGCAGGGTTTGCCGTATCAGCTGTATCGTCATTGCGGGAAGCTCTCCGAGAGGGATCTGCCATATCGCATACTCCTTATCGGTCAGTCTATTTGTGCTCTTGTTTATAATAATATCACGATTTTCCATGTTGTGAAGCGGAACTTGGGGAGAAGGAAGGAGACAAAGGGCCGGAGAGGATCGAAGGCGAAAGAATGAGATGTTTTTGCCATGCATTTTCCATCCCCCCCGGCCTTTAGCCCCGGGCCATTACCGGGTACCCTGTTTTCTCCAAATCCTTGAATCTCCTGATTTTCTATGTTATGTTGAGTCAAAATTATCAAGGAGGAACCGATGCCGTCCCTTTCGAAAAAAACTGAATTGAAGCGAAAAAGGAAAAAGGCAAGCCAGAACCCGAAACGGAAGAAGGCAATGTCCAAGGCATCTACACCGGCATTTGCCGTTCACGTAGATAAGAATGACTGACAGGCCGCTCAGGTACGAGATTGGGCCGATACGCCCGCCCAACGAGGCCTACAGCCTTCTTCTGCGCTTCACGAGAAACTGTTCCTGGAACAAGTGTTCTTTTTGCCAGCTGTACAAGGGAAAACGTTTCGAAAAGCGAACGATCGAAGAGATCAAGTCGGATATCGACACCGTAAAGGCCATATACGACGAAATCAAAAAAATGTCAGTGAAGCGCGGTTTTAACGGCAGGATAACCGATTCTCTCGTTGAAGGGATATTCGACAGCCACACCATCAACGAGGGCTACAAGTCGGTGGCGGTATGGATGTATTTCGGCTGCAAGAACGTCTTTATCCAGGATGCCAATTCGCTTGCCATGAAGCCCGATGTCATCATCGAGGCCCTGCAATATCTCAAGGGGATCTTCCCGTCGATTGACAGAGTGACATCATACGCCCGGTCCCGTACTATCGCCAAAGGCGTGTCGGCGGAAAACCTGAAAAAGATGAAAGACGCCGGTCTGACGAGACTCCATGTGGGATTGGAATCGGGCAGCGACACCCTTTTGCAGTATATGAACAAAGGCGTGACGAAAGAAGAGCATATCCTCTGCGGAAAAAAGGTGAAAGAGGCAGGCATCGAGCTTTCGGAGTACGTGGTCCTCGGTATGGGAGGCAAGAAGTGGTGGAAAGAGCACGCCCTTGCAACCGCCGATGTCTTGAACCGTATAGATCCCGATTTCATAAGATTCCGTACATTGAAGGTGCTAAGGGCCATGCCCCTCTTTGAAAAGCTCGAGAGCGGCGATTTCCTGCTGCCGGATGATGAGGACGTCCTGCGTGAAGAGAGGCTCATCATTGAAAACCTTGAAGGCATAACCAGTTATGTCAAGAGCGACCACATCCTCAACCTTCTTGAAGAGATCGACGGAAGACTTCCCCCTGACAAAAAGAGATTCCTTGAAACCATCGACCGCTATTTCGATCTCACCGACGAACAAAGGCTTGCTTACCGCTTCGGGAGGCGCTCGGGTATTTACCGGAGCCTCGATGACTTAAACGATGAGCTTACATTTTTCCGCATCAGGAAATCGATCCGTGAGATGGAAGACAGGGAGCCCGGCAGCGTTGAAAAGACCATCTCGCTCCTTCTCGAGAACTACATCTAAAAGACAGTTCTTTGATTATCTGTAAACCGGACGAACTAAAGAAACCGGTCATCTCACCTGTAGCCTGTCTTTTCTATTTGAACATCCTCCTTCATGGACGTTATAATAATTCCCATGGGCAAGGTTTATTTGATAGGCGCAGGCCCCGGTGACCTGAAGCTTATAACGATAAGGGGCCTCGAACTTATCGGCCAGGCTGATGTCATCATTTACGATAACCTTGTCAATAAGGAGCTCCTTCGTTTTGCACGCGCCGGTGCCGAGATCCTTTACGCGGGGAAGAAGGCCTCCAAGCATGAGCTTCCCCAGAAAGATATAAACGCGCTTCTTGCCCGGACAGCGAAAAGCAACAACGTGGTGGTCCGTCTCAAGGGCGGAGACCCCTTCATATTCGGCCGGGGGGGTGAAGAGGCCCAGTACCTTGCCTCGCGGAAGATCCCCTTCGAGATAGTGCCCGGCATCACCTCTGCCATATCCGTTCCCGCTTATGCGGGGATCCCCCTTACACATCGCGACCATGCATCAACGGTTGCTTTCATTACCGGTCACGAGGATGAGAAGAAGGCCGGATCCACCATTAATTGGCCGGAGCTGGCAACGGGGCCGGACACGCTTGTCTTTCTCATGGGCATGAAGAACCTCGAAGAGATCGCAAAACGGCTCATCAATGGAGGCAGGGACCCTGCCACCCCTTCATGCGTCATTCATTCAGGCACTCTGCCGGCACAGAAGGTCGTCACAGGCACTTTGCGCACGATCGCAAGGAAGGTGCGCGCAGAAGGTCTTACCCCTCCGGGGATCATCGTCGTCGGCGATGTTGTCGGCCTCAGGGATTCTTTGAACTGGTTCGAGAAAAAACCGCTTTTTGGAAAGAAGATCGTCATAACGAGGGCGCAGCACCAGTCCCGAAAATTCGGCGAGGCCCTTGCCGAAAGCGGGGCCCAGCCCGTCTACCTCCCCTCCATCGATATCGAACCGATCATTCCCAACAGCCGGCTTAGAAGCGCCGTCAACAAGATCTCTTCCTACGATTCGATAATATTTACGAGCGTTAATGCCGTTGCTATCTTTTTCGCGCACCTGAGGGGTTCGCGCAAGGATGCCCGTGCCCTGTCCGGGGCGACGGTCATCGCCATTGGAGAGGCAACCTCCGCCCGTCTGGCCCTTTTCGGTATAGAGGCCGATCTCGTTCCGGAAAAGTTCACCTCCGAGGGGATCGTATCCCTTCTTGACAAACTGGATGTCCCGTCCAAACGTTTCCTCCTGCCCCGTGCCAGGGACGCACGCGATATTATCGTCAGTTACATAAGGGAGAAAGGCGGCATTTGCGATGTCATACCCATATACCGCGCAACAGCTCCATTGCCCGTTGAACCGATCCCCGGCGATCTGGACATCTTTACCTTCACAAGTTCTTCAACGGTGAAGAACTTCATTTCGATCTATGGCAAAGAGATGCTGAAAGAAAAGATCATTGCCTCTATCGGCCCCGTAACTACCTCGACCCTCGTTGGATCGGGCATTTCTGTTGATATAGAGGCAAAGCGCTCCGATATCCCCGGCCTCATCGCGGCCATAGAATCGTTCTTCAGGGCGAAAAACTAAAAAAACAAAAATGGCCCTGGAACCTTTACTGAAAATTTAAAGGATTTAAAGGACTGGACCGAATGAGATTGTCTTTGTGGATCCCTACCTGTTCCTGCCCGCGAAAGCGCCGATGACAAAGCGGATGTATCCATTCATATTTATAATGTTGTGTCTTGACGGGTCAAAGGTAACGGTGCTCCCCTTTTCGTTGTTCACGAGAACCAGCGCCCCTCCTTTGGGGATCTTTTGAATACCCAGAAAGCTCACGTTCTCCTTTTTTTGAGACCCCGACATGGTTTCTCGGCCGGTCCGGTCGGATATGGCTGTACTTACCGGCTTCTCCCGATCTTCATCTTTTAACGTGCTGTCAAATTCCAGGCACATGCCGTTACAGGGCTGCAGACATGGAGTGAATATCACAAAATTTATTTTTAATAACGCAGTAAAAAAGATCTTCTGATAGGTCCGTGTCTTCGTTCTTCATCTCCAGGACACAGACAACCTCTCTCCTCCTTTGAAGCCGGCGTGCTTCATCTTTGTTGACCCATTTGCTGACCCCGTTTGTTAAAAACACGTTAAACATCTCACCCTCCTTTTTCCATGCGGCCGATAACTTGACCTGTGTTTATGGCAATGATTTTACTTGCGCGCAGATCGTATCGAAATCTAAATACAGTAAACCTGCCCGATAATGGGATGATTCAACAAATAAAAAAAGTTCCAGCCGTTTCAGCAGTAAAAAGCAAAATCGCACGGCCGGCAGGATTTTTTCCGGTCCTGTGTTCTTGACGGCTGAAAGGGCCGGAACAGTTTTTTGGAAGAAGGCCGGGGCTTATGGGGTAACATGGTGTCGTGTTGCCCCGGCCTGGTGGAATGGTGCAACTACAGGGGTTTGTTGTGCTGCAAATATACAAAAAAGAAGTTCCAGGTACAAACTCAGTGGGGTGAACATGGCAATAAACGTGGTAAAAACAGTTTCTATAGTTTCTTCAGTTTCTTTTGTTTCTATGGTTGTTAACCAGACAAACCAGACAAACAGCTTTTTTTCGTGGAAAGGTGCTGTTGTTGACAGAACGGGCCCTCTGTGCTACCCTGAAAATAAAACGTAATATTGCGGAGGGTTATGTCCGGACTGGTACGATTCGGAGTTTCACTCGAGGATGAACTGCTCAGGAAGTTCGACCTTTATATCAAGGAAAAGAATTATCCCAACCGTTCAGAGGCGTTCCGGGACCTTATCAGGCAGGAGCTTATCAAAAAGGAATGGGACACGGGCAAAGATGTGGCCGGTGCCATTACGCTTATCTACAACCATCACCAGAGAGAACTTCTGAGCAAGATCACCGACCTGCAGCACGATTTCCAGAATGTCATCATTTCAACACAGCACGTGCATCTTGACCACGACAACTGCCTTGAGATCGTTGCGGTAAAAGGCAGGTCCAGGGAGGTCAGGAAACTGGCGGAGATGCTCAAGGCCATAAAAGGCATCAAGCACGGGACCCTGAGCATGTCCAGCACAGGAAAGGACATCTCTTAGCACATAAGAACGGTTTCATAATTTCATTGTTTCAAGGTTTCAGGACCGGAAGGAAAGGGACCTCCTTCTTTTGCATCTGACCGCGAAGCGGTTCTCAAACCTCTGAAACGCTGAAACTGTTCTTTATTTGTGACAATACAGGAGGGGACAGTATGGTGAGGAAGGTATTGTTTGTTCTCGTCATGGCGGTGTTTTACATGGTTTTTGCAGGCAATGTGAGCGGCGCAGGGGTTGAGCTTTTTTCACCCGAAGGGACAGTGAAAGGCGTACGCCAGGTAACGGCCCGGTTCTCTGACCAGATGGTCGCCTTTGGCGACCCCCGCCTTGGCGACCCCTTTGACGTACAGTGCCCTGAAAAGGGAAAGGGCCGCTGGATAGACGGAAAGAACTGGTCCTATGATTTCGAGAAGGACCTGCACGCCGGTCTCGCCTGCAGCTTCACCCTGAAGCAGAACCTCAAGACACTCGCCGGTGTTCCGCTTACCGGCAAAAAGAAGTTTACCTTCAACACCGGAGGACCGTCGATAATAGACAGCGATCCGTACGAGGGAAGCAAGGAAATAGACGAGCAGCAGGTGTTTCTATTCTGGCTCGATTCCCCCGTTGACGAGACATCTGTCCTGAAGAACGTTTCCTGCGCCATAGAAGGTGTTCGTGAACGTGTCGGCATACGGTTGATCGCCGGGGAGGAGAGAAAACAGTTTTTTTCGGCAACAAAGATCCCAACGAAAGGCCAGAACATCGTTCTTTTTCAGTGCCGCCAGGCATTTCCTCCCAAGGCCAACGTCAGGATCGTCTGGGGCAGGGGGGTCAAAGCAAAAAGCGGCATTGCCGCAGCCGCGGACAAAGTCATCGCTTACCAGGCGCGCGGCCCTTTCACCGCAAAGTTCAGGTGTATGAAGGAGAAACCCCAGGGAGGCTGCATACCCCTTTCGCCAATGAGGCTCTCTTTTTCCGCCCCCATATCATTAAAAGATGCCGGAAGGATCATTATCCAGGCCGATAAAAAAACAGGGAAGGACGCGGTCTGGAAAGCGAAGGTGGCAGGCGACGAAAGGGATTTTTTCGAATTCCTTACCTTTCACGGCCCCTTTCCTGAGAAAAGTTCCTTAAGTGTTCATATCCCGCAGGATTTGAAAGATATCTCGGGCCGTGCTCTGTCAAACGCGAACAAGTTCCCTCTTGTCGTGAAGACGGACACCTATCCGGCGCTTGCAAAATTCTCTGACAGGTTCGGTGTCATTGAAGCAAAGGAGGGTGCTTTTTTACCCGTTACCGTCCGTAATATAGAGGAAGAGATCAAGGCCTGGCTCGCCAGGGATGATGGAGGACCGTCGTCTCAAAAGCTTAAGGCTGCCGTCCCCGGCAGGGACAAGGACGCAAAAGAGGGCGCAGAGGCGGTCAAGGGCGGTATCCACAAGATACCGGACAATAGCGACGAAGCGGTCATGGAATGGCTTTTCAAGCTGGATAGCGTACCGCGGGAAAGGTCGGTCTTTGCCGGTTTGCCGAAAAAGGAACCCTTTACCATAGCCAGGCCCGGCGGATCGAAGGAATTCGAAGTGATCGGCATCCCTCTGAAAAATACCGGATTCTACGTGGTGGAGATCGAGAGCCTCATGCTTGGCAGCAGGCTTCTCGCGAAACCTGCGCCGATGTACGTGCCCACCGCCGCACTGGTGACTAATATGGCCGCCCATTTTAAATGGGGAAACTCGTCATCCATTGTTTTTGTCACGGCCCTTGACAACGGCGAGCCGGTGTCCGGGGCATCCGTTACCCTCAGGGATTGCAAGGGGGGTGTTGTCTGGCAGGGTGTGACCGGCGAGGACGGCATCGCCCGGATCAATAAACGATTGGCCGGTCCCAAGGGCTTGCCCCAGTGCGGCCGGACCAAGCAGGAGAAGGGTTTTTACTATGAGTCTTCGCGGGTCCTCTCCGGCATCTCGGAAGGGCTTTTTGTCTTTGCCCGCAAAGGCGCGGATATGACCTTCACCCACTCCAGCTGGGATGACGGGATAGAATCCTGGCGTTTCAACCTGCCCGAGCGATACGGGGAAGGGAACGAAGGTTTCATTGCCCACACGGTGTTCGACAGAACGCTCCTGCGCGTCGGTGATACGGTCCACATGAAGCATTTCGCGCGGCAGCGCACGATGGAGGGCCTCTTTGTGCCGGCAGGCCTGAAGGACATCAGGGAAGCCGTTATCGAACACGTGGGCACCAATGAAAAGTATACCTTTCCCTTAACATGGAACAACAACGGCACCGCCGTGACGGAATGGAAGATCCCCAAAGGATCGAAGCTGGGAACATACGAGGTGTTTCTCAAGGGCAGGTCACCTGCCCCCGGAAAGAAGTCGGAAACACTGGACACTTCAGGTTCCTTCCGGGTGGAAGAATTCCGCATTCCCCTTATGCGCGCTTTTCTCAGGGGTCCGAAGGAACCGGCTGTGAACCGGACATCGATAGATGTCGATGTCGATCTGAGATACCTCTCGGGCGGAGGCGCGGCCGATTACCCGGTAAAGATCCGCTCGCAGGTTGAAACCCGACCGGTCACCTTCCCTGACCTGGAAGAATTCACTTTCGCCGCAGGGCGTGTGAAGACGGGCATTGATAAATACGATTCAGACCGCTACGGTTCACCTCGCGAAGAGGGGGCCGACGAAGAAGACGAGGAGGGGAAGGAGGATGAGACGGGCTCCTCCGACCGCTTCGGACGGCGCATGATCAGGCTCAAAACGATGGACCTCAATCTCGACAAGAACGGGACGGCGCGTGTGACCTTGAAGGACCTCCCAAAGGTGGATGCTCCCCATGACATCGTGAGCGAACTGGAATTCAGGGACCCCAATGGCGAGACCCAGACATCATCGGCAAGGATACCGCTATATCCCTCCATGCTTCATGTGGGGTTATACCCCGGCAGCGGGGAGTTCTTCACCGATACGCTGAAATACCAGGTGCTTGTTGTCGATATGAAAGGCAAGCCGGTTGAAGGGGCGCAGGTCAGCACGAAGCTCTTCAAGAGGGTCACATATTCACACAGACGAAGGATCACGGGCGGGTTCTATGCCTTCGAGCATGTCTCGGAGACGAAAGAGGCCGGCGATCATTGCTCGGGAAAGACAGCAGCCAACGGAATACTCTATTGCGAAGGCAAGACACCCGTCACGGGCAGGGTAGTCATCCAGGCCGAAACGAAGGATGCCGGGGGCAATCAGGCATTTACCAACCGTGATGTCACTGTTTACGGCAAAGAGGACGCCTGGTTCGAATCACGCAACGACGACCGCATCGAGCTTATTCCGGAAACACGTTTTGTGGAATCGGGAGATACCATGCGTTTCCAGGTGCGGATGCCGTTCAAGAAGGCTACCGTTCTGGTCACAGCAGAGCGGGAAGGCGTCATGGACGCATATATCAGGAAGGTGACCAGGGACAGGCCGGTGATCGAAATACCCGTCAAGGACAATTACGTCCCGAATGTTTTTGTCTCTGCCCTGGTAGTGAGGGGCAGGGTAGCCGGTTCACCCCCGGGCGCCACCTTCGATCCCGGAAAACCCGCCTATAAGCTCGGGATAACCGAGGTGAGAGTGGGCTGGAAACCGCACACGCTGAAGGTGAAGGTTGCCACCGATAAAAAGGCGTATGCCGTGAGGGAGGCGGTCAGGGCGCATATCGAGGTCAAAGGCCCGGCAGGCGGCACGGCGCCCAAAGGCGGCGAAGTGACTGTCGCCGTTGTTGATGAAGGATTGCTGGAGCTAAAACCGAATACAAGCTGGGGCCTGCTTGAAGGAATGATGCGCAAGAAAGGCTATGAAGTGAGCACGGCGACCTCGCAGATGATGGTCGTAGGCAAGCGCCACTTCGGGCGCAAGGCGCTTCCCCACGGGGGAGGCGGAGGGAAACAGCTGACGAGGGAGCTTTTTGACACGCTCATATACTGGAAGGCGTCGGTGCCGCTCAATGACAGCGGCGAGGCGGATGTGACGTTCAATCTCAACGACTCGCTCACATCATTCAAGGTTGTAGCCATCGCGAACATAGGCGCAAATCTTTTCGGTACGGGAGATGAAACGATCAGGACAACCCAGGACCTGATGCTCCTTTCGGGCCTGCCTGCCCTCGTGCGTGAAGGCGACCGGTTTACCGCCGGATTTACCGTCCGGAACACTTCGCAGCGTGAAATGAAGGTTGCATCAACGCTGAAGCTCAAGGACACCGCGTCCCGGGACCTCGATCCCATTACGCTGACGATACCGCCGGGCGAAGCCCGCGAGGCGCTCTGGCCGATCACGGTGCCTTACGGCATCGGAAAGATCGAATACGTCGCATCCGCGCAGGACACGGCGGGGGGACCTGCCAGGGACATGGTGAAGGTGACCCAGAAGGTTGTTCCTGCCGTCGCGCTCCGGGTTTTCCAGGCCACCCTGACGCAGCTGAAAGACACATTTAAAATGGATGCGGCGCGACCGGCCGATGCCGAGCCCGGCCGGGGAGGCATCTCTGTCGTTATGAAACCGAGGATATCGGACGGGCTGCAGGGGGTTGTCGATTACATGCGCCTTTACCCCTATGTCTGTCTCGAACAGAAGACATCGAAGGCCGTCGCCCTTCGTGACCGCGAGATATGGAAGGACATCATGGGGGAACTGCCGGCGTACATGGACGGCGACGGTCTTGCGAAGTATTTCCCTCTCATGCTGCGCGGCAGCGATACGCTGACATCTTACCTGCTTTCCATCAGCAATGAAGCCGGGTATGAGATACCGCAGAACCTCAGGGCAAGGATGCTCAAGGGCCTGAAAGGGTTTGTGGAGGGGAAGATCGTTCGGTATTCGTCGCTTCAGACGGCGGACCTTTCCATCAGGAAAATGGCGGCCGTGGAGGCCTTGTCCCGTTACAGGGAGGCAACACCCGAGCTATTGACAACGATCGACATAGACCCGAAGCTGTGGCCCACATCCGCCGTTCTTGACTGGATCAACGTACTGCACCGCATGACGGGTATCACCGGAAGGGATAAAAAACTCAAGGAGGCCGAAAACATCCTCCGCAGCCGTCTTAACCTGCAGGGGACGACCATGGGGCTATCGACGGAGAAAACTGACTATCTCTGGTGGCTGATGGTCTCCACGGACCTCAACGCGGCCCGAACGCTTATGGCCTCCATGGAGTTTGACAAATGGAAAGAGGATGTGCCGCGGATAGTTCGGGGCCTCGTGGGCAGGATGAAGAAAGGCCGCTGGGACACGACGACGGCGAACGCCTGGGGAGTGCTCGCTATGGAAAAATTCTCCCGAAAGTTCGAGGCGGTCCCGGTATCCGGTGTATCATCCGCTTCGCTGGGACAGAAGAAAAACACCTTCCGATGGGCAGATGAACCGAAAGGCAAGGCCATGATGTTTGCCTGGCCCGACAGGAAGGACACGCTGCGCGTCGACCATCAGGGAAGCGGAAGGCCGTGGGTGACGATTCAGAGCCTGGCGGCCATACCGCTCAAAGCGCCTTTCTCATCTGGATACCGCGTGAAAAAGACGATATCTCCGGTGCAGCAAAAAACACCCGGCGTCTGGACGAGCGGCGATGTTATGCGGGTCCTTCTCGAAATAGACGCTCAGTCGGACATGACATGGGTTGTCGTGAGCGATCCTGTCCCATCGGGCTGTGTCATTTTAGGCAGCGGCCTCGGGAGGGACTCTGCGATGCTTTCAAAAGAAGGCAGGCAGAAAGGATGGGCATGGGAGGCATACCGCGAGCGGTCCTTTGAGGCGCTGAGGGTCTATTACGAATATGTACCTAAAGGGACCTGGACGGTTGAATATACCCTGAGACTCAACAATGACGGGATTTTCCGCATGCCCGAAACCCGTGTGGAGGCGCTCTACGCACCCGAGATGTTCGGTGAGACCCCGAACAGGGAAGTGGAGATCAAAAAGTAAGGAAGCGGGACATGCCCCTGGTGCGTTTGAAGGGCCCGGCGTTGATATGCCTGGCCGCAGTCTGTTTTTTGTTGTGCCTGGCCGCGGCGGCCGGTATCTTCGCGGCAAAGTCGGTCAGGGACACAAAGACATCTGCCTTTCGTGACGTCAGGGCTTCCTGGCGCACCTCTGATGCGGTCCTTTTCGACCGCAACAAAGAACCCATACATACGCTCAGGACCGATGACCGGGGTAGGAGGCTCGAATGGACGTGCCTTGGCGATGTGTCGCCCTCTTTTCTGAAGGCGATCATCTTTGTTGAGGACCGCCGTTTTTTCAGCCACCGCGGGGTCGATCCCCTTGCCTTCATGTCCGCATTCGCGAAGAACATTACCTCCGGAAGGCTGCGCGGGGCAAGCACCATTTCCATGCAGGTCGCGTCGATCGTCACTGAGGACCTGAAGCCGAAGGCCGCGAGGAGAGACCTTGGCCAGAAATGGCGTCAGGTCATTGCCGCCCTTGCCCTGGAGAGGCATTGGAAAAAAGAGGAGATCCTCGAGGCGTACATCAATCTCATATCCTATCGCGGCGAGCTCCAGGGTGTCAGGGCCGCGTCAAAAGGCCTTTTCGGGAAGCAGCCGTCGGGTTTGACGGAGGCGGAATCTTTTGTCCTTGCGTCACTCATTACGTCTCCCAACGCACCGCAGGAGAGGATAGCACGCAGGGCCTGGCTGCTCGCTCAAAAGGCGGGGGTGGAGGCGACACGTGAAGATATGGATAGAAAGACACGGGCGGCCCTCTCATCTCCATACCGGATAACGCCCGATGCCGCGCTTGCGCCCCATGTCGCGCGCATACTCCTGGCAGGCGGGCGGGAAAGGGCAATTACGACCCTTGACGGAAAGCTGCAGCGGTTTGTCATGGAGGCGCTCGGGAACACCCTCACGCAGCTTCGCGGCAGACACGTCTCGGACGGCGCGGTCATGGTGGTGGAGAATGGAACAGGGGAGATCCTGGCCTATGCCGGCAACGGGGGCAGGGTGTCGAGTGCCGTGTGGATAGACGGCATACGGGCACGCAGGCAGGCTGGGTCCACATTGAAACCGTTCCTGTATGAACTGGCCATCGAGAAGGGCTATCTCACCGCGTCATCCATACTCGAAGATACGCCGCTTTCCGTCATGACTCCCACGGGCCTCTATGTTCCCCAGAATTATGACAATCAGTTCCGCGGGACCGTCAGCGTCCGCACCGCGCTCGCATCATCCCTTAATGTACCTGCCGTCAAAACGCTGCTTGTGGCGGGACTTGCGCCTTTTGTGGACCGCCTGAAAGGGCTGGGTTTTCACAGCCTCACGGAAGATGCCGACTTCTATGGCTATTCCATAGCCCTGGGATCGGCCGACATCGAGCTCTACGAGCTTGTCGGCGCCTATCGCAGCCTTGCGCTGGGAGGTATGCAAAGCGACATGAGGCTGACCCCGGGCGGAAAGACACCGCCGAGCAGGCGGGTCATGGACCCAAGGGCCTCATTTATAATATCGCAGATACTCTCCGACAGGGAATCGCGTTCCACAACTTTCGGCCTGGAGAACCCGCTGGCGACACGCTTCTGGTCTGCCGTCAAAACCGGGACCAGCAAGGATATGCGTGACAACTGGTGCGTGGGTTTTTCCGCCCGCTACACTGTCGGGGTCTGGGTGGGTAATTTTTCCGGGGAGCCCATGCGCGACGTGAGCGGTATCACCGGGGCGGCCCCGATCTGGCTGGATGTTATGAACCATCTTCACGGTCTGGCACCGTCGCGTCCTCCGAAAAGGCCGGCGGGCGTCGTTACGGCGAAGGTCCGCTTTGAAAAGGATTTCGAGTCCTCCCGCGAAGAATATTTCATTGAAGGCACCCAGCCGGTGATGACAGTGAAGACGCATACAACCCATCAAAAACCCCGCATTGTCTATCCCCAGGACGAAACGCTGATAACCATGGACCCTGATATACCGGAAGCCCTTCAGCGTGTGCCGCTTCGTTTCGAACCGGAAAGGAAACGCCTGAAATGGGTGCTCAATGACTCCTATACGGGCGTTGACACGCACCTTTTTCTCTGGAAGCCCCGGCCCGGAAAGTACGTTCTCTCTATTGTCGACGATGCAGGCAAAGCAATCGACACCGTCAGTTTCACAGTGAGGTGACAGGCAGGTCCTGAACTGTTTTCCTTTATGATATCAAGGTGTCCCGCTAAAAAAATAAGCTTGACAGGTTTTTTAAATAAGAATAATATAGCTTTTAAAAGCACAATTGCTTCAAATCATTGACGAAAGGAGTCACGCAGTATGCCAGTAGGTAAGGTCAAATGGTTTAACGATTCCAAGGGTTATGGTTTTATTGAGCAGGACGGCGGAGAAGATGTCTTCGTGCATTTCTCCGCGATCCAGCAGGATGGTTTCAAATCACTTAAAACTGGCGAGCAGGTGGAATTTGAGGTGGTAAAAGGCCCGAAAGGCCCACAGGCGGCGAACGTAATGAAGACCGATTAAAAAACAGGGGGGTTTCATTCCTCCTCATTTTCCATAGACTTGCTGTCATTCCAAAGCTTGTCCATCGTATCGAGGGTAGCGTTCCTGATATCCGTGTTGTTCTCTATATAACTGAATCTCCTCGTGAACTTGTCCGATGTCGACCGGAGTGCGTCCTCAGGGTCTACATTCAGGAACCTCGCGATGTTGACGATGGTGAAAAGCAGATCGCCGATCTCCTCCCTGATGTGAGCGGTGTCGCCAGAGGCCTGCGCTTCTTTCAGTTCGCCGATCTCCTCGTGCATCTTGCCGTAGACATCATCGACCTTTTCCCAGTCAAAACCAACCTTTGCCGCCCGTTTCGTTATGACGTATGCCCGAAGGAGCGCGGGCATGGCTGAGGGTATGTTGGCGAGGAGAGAATAATCATCTTTTTCAGTTTTTTTGATCTCTTCCCATTTTACCTCCACCGGCGTGTCGAGGGGCTGTTTCTGGAAGACGTGAGGGTGGCGGTTATACATCTTCCGGTACACTGAATCAATAACCTCGATGATGTCAAAGGCGCGGTGCTCCTTGCAGATCTGGGCGATAAACACTATGTGGAACAGAAGGTCTCCCAGTTCCTCCTTGAGATTCGCCATATCGTTGTGCTCTATGGCCTCTATGATCTCGTAGACCTCTTCGAGCATGAATGTCTTGAAGGCCGAAACGGTCTGTTTGCGGTCCCAGGGACATCCTTCATTGCTGCGGAGCGTTGCCATGAGGTCCACCAGTTTATCGAATGATTCCACCCTGTTTCTCCTTTTTTGCATTGAGGATGCCCGTGATGATCCCCGCGCTGCGGTCCATGACATGCTGCTGGTCGGCAATGATCCGGAGGCCGGCCTTTTGCGCGGCACCGTAAAGGGCATCGTCTCCGAGAAGCCTTTTGACGCAGAGGTGTATGTCGCTGCCTGACCTGACGAGAAAACCGGCCTTTTTTTCAAGGATGGCTTCGGCAATGTCCCTGAAGTTTTCCGTGAAGGGGCCGAACAATACCGGAGTGCCCGCAAAAAGCGGTTCGAGCATGTTCTGGCCGCCGTAGGGGGCGAGGGACCCTCCCACGAATGCGACGGCGCTCCTTCCGTATATGCCCATGAGATCGCCCACGGTGTCGACCACGACGACATCGAAGCCGGTGATGTCCTGCGCGCTGTCATCACGGAGCTTTGAATACCTGGCCGTCCTGAAGGTCTCAGAGAGGTCTTTTTCAATTGTGCCGGACAGATGTATCTCGCGGGGCGCGATGCAGACCGTGTGATCGGGCAGGTCACCCTTTATGAGCGTGACCGCCCGGTAGATCTCGTCGAGCTCCTTTTCTTTTACGCTTCCAAGGGTGATTATCTTTTCATGGAGCGTGCCCGCTGCCGGGTTGTCCCCGGCGGGCCGGTAATATTTGATATTGCCCGTGGCGAAGACCCGTTCGGGGGACATGCCGATGGAGATGAAGCGGCCGCGGTGTTCTTCCGATTGGGCGATGACCGCGTCGATGCCTGCGAGCGCGGACTTCATGAAAAAAGACATCCGCTGGTAGCTCGCGAGCGTTGAGTCGGAGATCCGTCCGTTGATCACGATGACGGGAATGCCCCGCCTGACCGACTGCCAGATGAGGTTTGGCCATATCTCGGTCTCGACGACGATGATAACCGATGGTCTTTCCTGATCGAGAAACCGTGTGACTGAAAAAAGAAGGTCGAAGGGCAGGCTTCTTGCCCGCCTGTCCGGTGAGCCTTGCGTCCTTTTTTTCAGCATCTCCAGGGCATAAGAGGTGTTCGTGGTAAAGAGGAAGCGGTGAAGACCGGTATTTTCTTCGAGGTATCCGGCGATGCCGAGCGCGATCATCGCTTCGCCGATGGAGGCCCCGTGGATCATGCACTCGCCTTCCGCCGGCCTTTCGTGTACCGAGGGGGCCAGGCGCTGACGGAAGTTCTTCCTCATTTTGCTTTTGGCAAGACCTATCACGATAAGAAAAGGAAGGGCGCAAAGGGTAAGGAGGTTATAGATTATCTTCCACATGCCGCATTTTCCGCTTTTTCCGTAAGGTCAACGAGTGTTCTTTCAAGTTCGATGCGCTTTTCTTCGATCTGCTGCGCTGTCAGATCAGGGCCGACAGAGATGGGGTCGCCCCACAGGAAAACAACTTTTGAAAAGGGATAGGGGAGGACAAAACGGTCCCAGGAATGAAAGGTTTTTTTTTACGTGCCCCGTAGCTGACGGGGAGCAGGGGTTTGCCGGAGAGCCTGGAGAGCTCCGCGATACCCTTCTTGACGACGTGGCGGGGACCCTTGGGCCCGTCGGGGGTGATGGCGATATCTATGTTGTTCCTGAGATTCTGCAGTATCTCCCTGAGAGATGAAACACTGCCTTCTTTCCGATATGAGCCCCTAACGGTGCCGATCCCGAAATAATGGACGATGCGCGCGATGAGCTCGCCGTCGCGGTGCCGGCTGATAAGCACCTTGCCGCCGCCGCCCTCTTTGGCGAAAGGCATCATGAGGAGCCTGCCGTGCCAGAAACAGACGATGTAATTGAACGCGGTCCCCCATTTATCGGATGACGGCCGGTTCACATGTTCTATGCGAAGGGTCATCCTCAGGAGATAAAGGAAGGCAAAGACAAGCGGCGGTATGATATGGATCATAAGGAAGGATTTGACCCTCTTTTTCATGAGACCTTCTTTCCTATGGGAATGACCTTCTTGCGGGCCCCCGCCTTGAACTGTATCTCGTAGAGCTTCCTGTAAGGGCCTTCCTGCTCCATGAGCGAAGTGTGCGTGCCTTCCTGAACGATCGCGCCCTTGTCGAGGACGATGATGCGGTGGGCGTTGATGATCGTCGAGAGCCTGTGGGCGATGATGATCGTTGTCCTGCCCTTCATGAGGTTTTCGAAGGCCTTCTGGACCTCGATCTCCGATTGAGCGTCAAGGGAACTTGTCGCTTCGTCGAGTATGAGGATCGGAGCGTTCTTGTATAGCGCGCGGGCTATGGCTATGCGCTGTTTCTGGCCGCCGGAGAGCCTCACGCCCTTTTCACCCGCAACCGTGTCGTATCCTTTGGGCAGTTTTAGAATGAAATCGTGAGCGAATGCCATCCGTGTCGCTTCGAAGAGCCTTTCCTCGTCTGGTTCGACCCCGTAGGCGATGTTGCTCCGTATCGTATCGTTGAAGAGAATGACATCCTGGGTCACAAGGGCTATGTTCCTCCTCAATGAATCCAGGGTGATGTCGTGGATATCGTTGCCGTCCACTTCAAGGCGGCCGCTGGTGATGTCGTAGAACCTGGGAATGAGATTCACGAGTGTCGTCTTTCCCACTCCGCTCTTTCCCACGACAGCAAGGATCTCGTTCTTTTCTATCCTTAGATTTATGTTGTTGAGGACCATCTTGTCATCGTAACGGAAAGAGACATTGCTGAAATCGATAACCCCCTGGACGTTTTCAAGGTTCCTGGCGTCAGGTTTTTCCTGTACCTCCGGTTTCCTGTCGATGAGTTCGAAAACGCGCTGGCTTGCGGCGAGGCCCTGCTGGATGTTGTGGTTTTCCTTGTTCAGTTTTTTGATCGGTTCATAGAGCATGATCAGGGAGGTCATAAAAGAGAAGAAGGTGCCCGGAGTCGAGTTGCCGAGGATGACCTCTCTGCCGCCGTACAATATGACGGCGCCTATCGCGACGCCGCCGATGACCTCCATGACGGGATGGGACAGCGCCCTGATCCTGGTGCGTTTCATGACGATCCTGAAAAGGGTCTCGTTTTCCACGACGAATCTCTTGTTCTCGTATTCTTCCATGGAAAAGGCCTTGACTATCCTCTGGCCGGTGATGGTCTCGTGAAGGAAACTGGTCAGGCGGGCTATGTAGCGCTGTAGGTTAAAGCCTATCTTCCTCAGCCTCTTACCGAAGGTCACGATGGGATAAATGGAGAAAGGCAGGACGACGAAGGCTATGAGCGACAGCTTCCATTCCATATGGATGGCAACCGCGATGAGGCCTATGATGCTCAGTATGTCCTTAAGGATGGCTGCAACGGAATCGGAAACGGTGCTCTGGATGAGCGCCGTGTCGTTCACGATCCGTGATATGTTCGAACCGGTGGGCGTTTTGTCGAAAAAGGACAGGGGCTGCTTTTGCATACTGCGGAAGACGAGTTCCCTTATATCGGTGACGACGCGCTGGCCAACATAGCCGATGAAATAGCCCTGGAGGTATTCAAAGATGCCCTTGATGAGGAAAAGGAGGACGACGGCACCGGGTATGATGTAAAGCTTCGTCATGTCCTTGTTGACAAAGATATAATCCATGACGGGTTTGACGAGGTAAGCGCTGAGGCTTTGGGCGCCGGAACACAGTGACATGAAGGCCATGGCGAGGATCAGTCTTGTTTTGTAGGGTAAAGCGAATTTAATAAGTCTCAGGTACAGGTCCATGTTCTTTCCCGAGGAAATTGTTTATCGCGGCGGCCGCCAGGTTGTAGGAACCATGCTGCATAAGCTTGTCTATGACCGGTTCCAGTTCGCCGGCAATGCCCTGTCTTCCTTTATGTATCATAGAAAGAGCCTCTTTAGCAATTATTTCGGGCTCAAGGTGCTGTATGAACTCGGGGAAGACCTCTTTGCCAGCTATGATGTTGGGAAGGCCGATATGGTCTATGCGGACGACAATCCGGGCGATGGCGTAGGAAAACCGTGATATCCGGTAAATGATGACCGTAGGCGCTTTGAGGAGCGCCGCCTCAAGTGTGGCGCTGCCAGAGGCGACAATGGCCGCGTCGCAATGGGCGAGGGCGTTGTGTGAGCCTCCCTTCAGAAGCGTGATGAACTCAACGTCGCAGATCAGGGGCCTGACCATATCTTCGCCTATATTGTCTGCCAGCGGAAGAAGGATGGCGAGTCCGGGTATATGGCGGCGCATGATGTCCGCCGCTTTTACCATGACAGGCATGTGCCTTCGTATCTCGTTCTCCCTGCTGCCAGGCATGATGGTGAGGATGGGCCGGTCATCGGGGACGCCGGCGGCCCTTAAGAATTCCCCGCGGCCGAGGGTCGGTTTTACTGTTTCAGCGAAGGGATGGCCGACATAGACCGCTTCGATCCCCGCACTGGCGTAAAGGTCTCTTTCAAAGGGGAGGATGCAGACGACCATGTCCACGTATTCCCTGATCTTTTTCATGCGGCTTGAGTGCCAGGCCCAGACCTGAGGAGGGATGAAGTAGACGACCGGTATGCGGAGAGAACGGGCGAAACGGGCTATCCTCATGTTGAAACCGGGGAAGTCCACAAGGATGACAAGATCGGGGACCTCTGAGCTCAGGTGTTGTTTTACCGTATTTATGGCTTTTTTGATGTGGAGGATGCGTGATGCAACCTCGCTGAGGCCCGTGACGGAGATCTCTTTATAGTCGCATATGATCCTTGAGCCGGCCGAAGCCAGCTTGTCCGAGCCCATGGCTGAGATCTGATAGGAACCTGTCAGCCGGAGCGCTTCGACGAGATGGAGTGCGTGGGTTTCGCCTGAGAGCTCTCCCGTGGATATGAAGATCTTTTTATCGGTGCGGTTTGCTTTGTTTGTCGGCAATGAAGCCCCTGATCCTGTTGGCGGCGTCAAGCGCCTTCAATCCGTCGATGCCCTTGACACTTGGCGCGCCCTGTCCCCTGATGGCCCCGATGAACTGGAGAAGTTCGTCTTTCACGGCGTCCATGGATTCGGCGGTGAACTCAGATGTGCTCATCAGGGAGCTTTCGTCCCTGGTAATGCTTGTAAGCTTGCCCTGCATAAGGTCCATTGCGAAATAACGGTCCCGTTCGTAGACCGTTAGAGACCTTTCCCTGAACGTGGATACCCTGCTGGCCGTCAGGTTGGCAACACACCCTCCGGCAAATTCGATGCGGGCGCTGACGATATCCAGCATGTCCGAGACCAAAGGGGTCCCCTGGGCCGATATATCCTTTATTTCTTCGCCGACCAGAGAGATAACAAGATCGAGGTCGTGTATCATGAGATCGAGGACAACGTCCACATCGGTGGACCTTCCGGTAAAGGGGCTTATCCTGCGGGCTTCTATGAGCAGAGGCTTGCGTATCAGGGGGGAGGCGTGGGTAAATACCGGGTTCAATCTTTCGAGATGTCCCACCTGGAGCACGAGCCCCCTGGCTGCCGCCAGGTCGACAAGCTGCTGTGCCTCTTCCAGGCTCGCGGTGATAGGTTTTTCAATGAAGACATGCACGCCCGCTTCAAGGCATGCCTTTGCGATAGCGAAGTGGCTTTGCGTGGGGGTGGCAATGATTGCCCCTGACGACGCGCCGAGGATGTCTTTGTAGTCTGAAAAAGAGGGGACCGAGTACTTCTGCGAGTGCTCGACGGCAAGCTTTTCGTCTATATCGACAATGCCCGGCACCGCAACGTCATCGAATGCGCATAATTTGCCAAGGTGGATGCGGCCCATATGTCCGAGGCCGATGAGCGCAATGTTTATCGGCATATGCCCCTCTGCGATGATTCTATGAACTCTATCAGATAGCGTATATTGTCTCCGTCGAGGTCTTCCTTGATGATCTTCAGGGAAGTTTTCAGGGGCAGGGCCGACCTGAAAAGGATACGGTATGCCTTCTTTAATTTTAATATCTCTTCCTTGGGAAAATTATGCCTTTCAAGCCCTACCAGGTTGAGGCCGTAAAGCTTGGCCCTGTCACCGGCAGCGATAACGAAGGGGGGCACGTCTTTGGGGATTCCCGTCAGACCGCTGATGAAGGCGTACCTGCCGACCTTGCAGAACTGATGGACGGCGCAAAGGCCGCTGAAGATGACAGAGTCGGATATCTCCACGTGGCCCGCGAGGGTTGCGCCGTTCGCCATGATGATGTTGCTGCCGACCTTGCAGTCGTGGGCGATATGGGCGTAGGCCATGATGAAGTTGTTGCTGCCGACCTCGGTGACCCCGCCGCCTTTTGTGGTCCCCCTGTTGATGGTAACGTATTCCTTGATGGTGTTGTTGCTTCCTATGACCACCGTCGTGGGCTCGTATTTGTAACCTATGTCCTGAGGAGGGCCCCCGATGGAAGCGAAAGGGCTGATCGAACAATTCGTGCCTATCGTGGTGTTCCCCTGGATGACAACATGGCTTCCAAGCCTGGTTCCGGAGCCGATGCGGGCTCCCTCTTCGACTATAGAGTAGGGCCCGATCTCGACGTCGGCCGCAATTTCAGCTTTTTTATCGACAATGGCAGTTGGATGTATCACGTTCTACTCCTCATTTCTTTTAAGCATGGCCATGATGCGCGCCTCGGCGACAACATCGTTTTCCACGTAAGATTTTGCATCGAAGACCCATATCTCCCTTCGGTGCTTCAGGACTTCCACGACCATTTTGAGCTGATCGCCGGGTACGACGGGTTTTCTGAAACGGGCGTCATCAATGCCGGTGAAGAACACAACGCCTTTCATTTCAGGAAATGACTTGAATGCGAGGACCCCTCCGGCCTGTGCCATGGCCTCGAGGATAAGGACGCCGGGCATGATGGGCCGCGTCGGGAAATGACCGGGGAAAAACGGTTCATTGAAGGTCACGTTCTTAATGGCCACAATCCGCTTGGACGGTTCAAACTCGACGATCCTGTCCACGAGCAGGAAGGGATAGTTGTGGGGCAGCAGCGTCAGTATCTCATTTATGTCGATCATCGTTGTCCTCCGGCGGCAATTTATTCTCTATTTTTTTTATCCTTTCGAAGAGGGCAGGGAGCTTCTTTATATATATTTGAAGTTTCATCCATTCTTTATGCGGTGCGTGCGGAGTGCCCCAGATCAGGGAACCGGGAGGTACGTCCTTGGTGATGCCTGTTCCCCCTCCCGCCATGACCCCGTCGCCCACCGTGGTGTGGTCCTTGACGCCTACCTGTCCGGCAAGCACCACGTTATTGCCTATGCGGGCGCTGCCGGCTATGCCTACCTGGGAAACTATGATGGAATTCTGTCCGATCGTAACATTGTGCGCGACCTGGACGAGGTTGTCTATCTTGGTGCCCTTTCCTATGACGGTTGTTCCCAGTGATGCCCGGTCTATGGAGGTGTTTGACCCTATTTCGACATCGTCTTCGATGATGACAGAACCGATCTGGGGGATCTTTGCATGTTTTCCGCCGTCCCAGGTGTAACCGAAGCCGTCGCATCCTATTACTGTATTGGCGTGGATGGTGACGTTCCTGCCTATCTTTGTATCGTGATAGATCGTAACGTGAGGGTGAATAACACTTCCCTCGCCGATGACGCAGCCGCTGCCGATATATGCGAAGGAATGGATGACAGCCCTCTCGCCGATGACAGCGCCGCTCTCAATGCATGCAAAGGGCCTGATGGATGCGCCGGGTGCTATCTCGGCGCTTTCCGAGACATATGCAAGCCTGTCTATTCCCGGGGTTATCGGCGGCGGCGCCTCAAACATCTCCGCAACGCGGATATAGGCAAGATCGGGGTTGTCTACGATAATGACATTGAAACCCCTGACGTCATCGAGAGAAGTTTTTTTCCCTACGATGACGCCTGAGGCCCTGCACAGAGGCAGGTATTTTGTGTAGCTTGCGTGCGTGAGAAAGGTGATCTCACCTTCAGAAGCCGCCTGGATACCCGCAATGCCATGTATCCGGATATCTCCGTCACCGATCAATTGACCGTTGATTGCGGCAGCGATAACGCCGAGTGTGGCCATTACTTGAGAGGTTTCTTTTTCGCAACTTCGTTAAAGAGGGTTATCACCTTATTTGTTATGTCGATGGAAGGTACGCCGTAAAGAATGCCTGCCTGGCTTTTTTCAAGGATCAGGGAATATTTTTCACGTTCTCCCATGCCCCGGACGATCTCCTCGATCTCTTTGAGGACCTTCTGCGTGTATTCAACATCCTTCTGCTGAAGCTCAGTCTGATAATCGTTGTAGAGCCTCTGGTAGTCCTTCAGTTTTGCCTGGTACTGTTTTTCTCTGTCCGCACGCGCCTCGGGCGTAATGGTGGCGCCCTGTTTTTCTATGGCGTCTTTCAGTCTCTGCAGTTCGGCTTGTTTGCCGTCAAGGTTCCTTTTCAGCCTCTCTGCGTCATCAGTGAGGATCTTGCGGATCTGTTTACCCTGTTCAGACTCAAGCATGACCTTCTGCAGATCGATATAGACGATGTTCAGCGACTGACCGAATGAGAGAAAGGGCGTCAGCAGAATGGCTACGACAAAAAAGACCGTAAAAAAGCGTTTCATAAAACCTCCTTGCTAATATTGTGTGCCGATTGCGAAGTCGAAGAGACTCTTTCTCTCATTATCCTTAGGATTGAGATTGAATCCCAGTTCGAGGCGGATGGGCCCGAGAGGCGAGAACCAGCGTATGCCGAGTCCTGCCGAGGTCCTCATCCGAAGATTGTTCCAATCGTCAAAGCCGGCACCTGTGTCGGTGAAGATGACACCCTTGACCCCTGCCGGTTTGTAGATGGGGAATATCCATTCGAGGTTAAAAAAGAGCTGGTTCTTTGCGCCGACGGGTTCATCGTTCTCATCCATCGGACCCGCTTCGCCGTAGCGGAAACCGCGGATCGAGTTGAGTCCGCCAACGTAGAACTTTTCGGTTATGGGAACTTCCCTGCCGCTATAGCCGCCGATCGTGCCATAAGTGCCCTTGAGGAAGAAGGAACTATCCAAGAATTTGATCGGTATGTATCTGCCGTAGAAAACATTGAAGGCCACGAAATAGTTGTCGCCGCCCAGCGGACCGCCGGCTGCCTCAATAGAGATACCGGCGTTGACCCCTTTGGTGGGGTTAAGTATATCGTCAATGGAGTTTTTCTGCAGGGCGAAGGTAAGGCTGCTTGTGAGGCTCACGCCTTCCTGTTGCTTGATATAAGTGCTTGCATAACTTTCAACATCGGAAACGTCGATATTTTCGAGCCTGTACCGGAGGGTTGCCTTGATGTCATCGGTAAGAGGCTTGATAAGCGTTCCGTAGCCGCCGGTCTTCTTGTAGTCGTATGTGTCCATGATACGCTTGAAATTGAAAGCGGTGAACCCTGCAGAGATGTTCTTGTCGAAGATGTACGGTTCCAGATAGGAGAAGCGGAATTCCGTCGTATAGCTGCTGAGGGCCGCCTCAAGGGAGAGCCTTCTGCCGGTGCCGAGGAAATTTTCCTCTGAGATCGAGCCGGAGGCAATGACCTTTTCCGAGGTGCTGTATCCGGCGCCGACGGTGAAGGTGCCCGTAGGCTTCTCTTCTATGGTGAGGTCAACATTGACCTTCTTTGGGTCGTCGGTTTTAACGACCTTAAAATCGGTGTCTTTGAAAAAAGTGGTGTTTTTAAGCTTTTTCTTGCTGTCCTTGATATTTGTTATGGAGAACCTGTCTCCCTCGGCGAATTTCAGTTCGCGCCGCACCACCTTGTCACGGGTCCTCTTGTTTCCGACAATGTTGATCCTGTTGAAGAAGACTTCCTGGTTCTTTGCCATGTTGAATGTGACGTTCACTTTATTTGCGCTGTCATCGATGGCGGTAAGGGGTGTGACCTCACAGAAGGCAAAGCCTTTGTCCTGGTACATATCTGTGATCTTCATGACGTCTTCATAGAAACGGGTGATCCTGAAAACATCTCCTGACCGTGTCTTCAAAGCCTTCAGAAGGTCTTCCTTGGGAAAGATCAGGTCGCCGGCAAACTCAATGGCGCCGACACGATGGATAGGGCCTTCATCGACGGTCATGCTGATGGATATGCTCTTTCCGTCCTTGGACAGGGTAATGTCGGGCACTCCCACCTGTATCTTGGTATAGCCGTTATCCTGGTAAAAAGTTTCCACATTTTTCCGGTCTTCGACAAGGGCGTCCTCGTCGAGGATGCCAGAGCCGGTGAACCATGAGAAGATGCCTTTTTCCTTTGTGCTCATGTAACCCTTGAGCGTGCTGTCCTTGAATGCCTTATTGCCGGTGAAGGAGATCTTTTTAACATAGGCCTGTACCGGTTCTTCTATGACAAAGTTAACGGTGGCATCGTATTTTTCGCTGTAGTCTATCTCGTAGGTGACCTTCGTTGCATAATAGCCTTTGCCGGCATAGAACTTCCTGATCTCGTCCATGCTTTCTTTGACCTTTTCGGTATTGAGGACCGTCCCGGTCTTGATCTTCAGTTTGTCGACGAGGTCGTCGGTCTTTACTTTTTTATTGCCGGACACCAGGATCGACTTTATAGGGGGTCTTTCGATGACCACGAATGTGATGACCTTGCCTTTATCGCTGTCCTTCACGTCTATCTGGACGTCGCTGAAGAAGCCTGTTCTGTAAATGCTCTTCATGTCTTCCCTGATCTTGTCGAGATCGTAGGAATCACCTTCTTTTGTTTTGACGCTGTTTGATATGAAGGCGGTGTCGATACGTTCGTTGCCGGTTATCTCGACCTTTGCCACACGCTGGGCGTTATTGGCATAAATCAATGCGGGAAGGCACAGAACTATGAACAGACAGATTGCAATCTTCAATTTTTTCATATTTTAGCAAAATTACCAAAAAAGCGTCCCATTTGTAAAGGTAAAAATTTATAAACAGGATTATCTGGATTCAAATTGTTACCTGTGTTATTTTCACGATGGCCATGTTCCTTTATCCATTATGGATTCTTTTCATTGGCGCCCTTGCCGTTTTGCTTGCCGGATCGAACACGAAAAGGGGGCTTTTTCCGTCTCTCCTGTCTTTTTTTGTAATTACAAGCAGCACCCTTGTGCTCATCCCCTATGTTTTTTTCGGACGCCCCCGGGCGGTTGCCGGACCGGGCGGCCTGTTCCTTTTTACCCTTGAACCTTTGAGCACGGGCTTTGCCCTTTGTCTGTCCATCATCGGGGCGGGCCATATCATCCAATTGGCCGGTTGGGGCCCCCTTAAGGGCGGAAACGGTAAAGAGGGGGCATCGGCCCTTTTCGGTCTTGGGCTCGCCATGGGAACAGTATTTTCTTCCGACCTGCTGACCATGGCCTTTTTTGCGGAGGCAGCCTGTCTGTTCTTCTTTATGATGGTCAAAAAACGGTCACAGGGCGTTTGCTTTTCTGTTGTTCACGATGTGTTCTTTTTTCTTCCCACCGCCGTTATCGCTTTTATGCTGATCTTCCAGGGGATGACCGGCGGGTTGGATCAGCTGCATACGGGGAATATGCATGAGTTATCCTGTTTATTTCTTGGTGTCTATATCCTGCTGAGATTGTTCTTGCTGCCTTTTTCCTTTTTCCCGGACGCAATGGCGGGTGTATTCGGTGAACCCCTGCTTGCAGGACTTGCTGTTTTTACTTTATTCGCATCGGTTATCATGACCGTGAGGGCCCTGTCGGCAGGTCCCGGGGTTGCCTTTGCCGTCTTTATGATATCTTCGATGGTCGCGGGTATATATTCCGTCATGGCTTACCGTCAGAGAGATTTTACCCGCCTTGCTTGCTGTATCTTTATTGTTGAGACCGCGTGTATTGCGGGCGCGGCCGGACTGCATTCGCTCATGTCGGCCTCGGCAGGCAGGGGGCTGTTTCTCATGATATGCAATCATTTCACAGCAGCAACGGGAACGGTCTTCACAGCCGTTATGATGCAAAGGAACGGCGGCCGGGTCCCGTCCGTGTTCTTCATCGTTTTCATGCTGGCCCTTGTCGGTCTGCTGCCATGCGCAGGCCTTGCGGGAAAGATCTTACTCTACCGGGAGGCATTAAGGGAAGGGGGGAATGTCGCGGCCGCCGCCCTTGTCCCCGCGTTTTTCAGCGTTCTCCCGGTCCTCTTTTTTGTGCGGTGGTTCGGAACGGTCAAAAAAGGCCTCACCGCGGCAGGCGCGAGAGTGGACGCCGCCCAGGCCGTTTTTCTCGCAATACTCGCCGCGAACCTCTACCTGCCGCTCCTTTATTCCATGAAATGATCTTTTTGGTTTCTCTGGTTTATACGGTTTCTTTGGTTTCTTAGGTTAAGGGAATATTTATAACCAGACAAACTAGAGAAACTATTTCACTACCGGGACTTCGTTACGTTCTGTTTCGCGCAGAGGCCTTCTATGGGACACTGGCTGCACCTGGGAGACAGGGGGGTGCAGATGCGTTTGCCGAAGGTGACGAGCAGGGAATTGTAGATGATCCAGTATTTTTCAGGCAGTACACGCCGCAGTTCGAACTCGGTGCCGTGAGGGTTTTTTGTCCTGACGATCCCCAGCCTGTTGGATATTCTGTGGACGTGCGTGTCGACGCATATCCCTGGTTTACCGTAGCCTTCGGTGACAACGAGGTTTGCCGTCTTGCGCCCGATACCCTTTATGGTGAGCAGTTCATCGATGCTGTCGGGGACCTTCCCGCCGTATGTGCCGATGATGGCGGCGGCGACATACTTTAAGGTCCTGGCCTTGTTGCGGTAGAAGCCGACGGGGTAGATCATCTTTTCCAGCTCGCCGTCGGAAATGCGAAGAAGGTCTCCGGGGGTTTTTATGCGGGGCGTAAGCGCCTCCATGACCTTCTCGGTGGTCTCGTCCTTTGTGCGGAGGCTCAGGAGCGTTCCCACAAGGACGGTAAAGGGATCGCTTTTTTCGCTCCTGGATATGCGGGTGATGATCGGAGCGGCCTCCCCGGGAAAGAATTCCGTAAGAGCCGTCATCATCTCATCGAAGGGAAAACCTTTTTTCACCTCTATACCCTTATGGTTTATGCAGTTTGTATGGTTTGTTTTGTTTGTCTGGTTAAAAAACCGTACAAACCATATAAACCATATAAACCATATAAACCGATCCCAAGACCCATCACCGATTACCTATCACTTTATCGATCCACGCGCGCATCTCGTCGGCGTGGGAGCCCTCCCAGTAGACCTTTTTGCAGGAGGGGCAGGTTTTGAACCTTTCGTGGTGGTGAAAGACGTATTCGGGCACGAGCTGTTCTATATCTTCCTTTGGTATGTCGGCGAGAAGCGTATTGCAGTCGAGGCACCGCGACATCAGCGCAGAAGGATCGAAGTGCCTCCTGATGTATTTTTTGATCTCCAGCAGCTGTTCTTTCGGGTCGTCGGCCTTGATGAGCAGCGCGCGTCCGCAGGAGGTGACACCCCTTCTTTTGGTCAGGAAAAGTGATCCTTCCGACGGGGCTGGAAAAAAGGCGATGTCCTCGCCCTGACGGACATAGCGCGCATCGAGGCCGAGCATCCTCAAGTAGCGCGCAAGTTTTCCAAGCATGACGTCACAGACGAATATCATCGTTTGACGAGTGAGTGCGCCGCTTCCGATGCCCTTGCCATGATCTCGTCCTCGCCCGGGACGGCGCGGTTCTCCATGACCACCTCTCCCATGCATATGACGGTGTCGACGGCGGAGCCGTTCGCGGCGTAGACCATGTCGGAATAGATGTCGAAGTTGGGCACAAACTCGGGCCGCTTTAAGTCTACCAGAATGATATCGGGGCTGTTTCCTTGCGCTATCGACCAGGCCCCGAGACGGAAGATCCCGGCGGCTGTCCGGGTGGCCATGTCGAAGGTTTCGCGCGCGGGCAGCATGGTCGGGTTATGGGTGAAGAACTTGGCAAGGAGCGAGGCGAACTTCATCGTCTCCAGGACATCGAGGTGGTTGTTGGAGGCGCACCCATCCGTGCCGAAGCAGTACGGTATCCCCGATTCCTGCATGAGGAAATGGGGAAAGACCCTTCCCACGGAGAGCTTCAGGTTGGACACGGGTACATGGACAAGCCTGGCGTTGTGCTCTCTCAGGATATTCGTGTCGCCATCGTCAAGCATGCAGCCGTGGCAGCCGATGTAGCGCTCGGAGAAAAGGCCGATTGAGTTGAGGAATTCGACGGGTGTCATGCCGTATTTTTCCTGGGCGAAATGGGATTCATCGATCGTTTCGGCAAGGTGCATGTGGATGAGGATGTCCTTTTCCTTCGAAAAGTCACGCATCCATTCCAGGCTCTCCCTGGAAACAGTGTAGAGAGCGTGGGGGCCGAAGGTGAAGGTCACGTAGGGTTCATACTTTTTTGACAGTTCGTACAGTTCCAGGTTGCGGGCTATCTGCTCCCGGCCTTTATTTTCGTCGAACATATCGATAAAGACGGCGCTTATGAAGCCGCGTATCTTCATCTCCGCCACGGCCCGGGAGGTTGCCTCCCAGTGCCAGTACATGTCATTGAAGACGGTGACGCCGTTCTTTATCATCTCCAGGCAGGCAAGCTTTGCCCCAAGGTAGACGTCCTCTTCGGTGAGCTTTGATTCCAGGACCCATATCTTGTCCTCGAGCCAGCTCTTGAGGGGCATGTCGTCGGCGTACCCGCGGAAGAGCGTCATGGCGGCATGGGTATGGCCGTTGATAAGCGAGGGAAGGGCGGCCTTGCCGCGGCCGTCTATGACCTTTTCAGCCTGCCTGCTGCAGCAGGGGGAGATCTCGGTGATAAGGCCGTCATCGACAAAGATGTCCCGTTTCTCGCCGTCGAGGAGTACATCCTTGATGAGTATTTTCATGGGAGGCCTTTCGTGATGAAATGATCGAGAATGTCCTCGATGGTCTTCTCGTTCTTCGATACGTTCTCGTATATCTTGTCCATGGTCAGCGGCACCTTCGCGATGCCGTTGCAGTAGTTGTCGACGGAGCATATGCTCGCGTAGGGGATGCCCTGCTCGATGGCAAGCGTTGCCTCCGAGGCGAGCGTCATCCCGATGATGTCGCCGAAGCGCCTGAGCATATTGATCTCGGCTTTTGTTTCCAGGCGCGGGCCCAGTGTCTGAACATAGACGGCCCCCATCCGGACCGTCTTCGTGTGCTCCTTGCATATCTTGAAGACCTTTCTGGCGAGGCCTTCGTCCATGGAGGGTATGAGAAAGCGCATGTCATCGTCATGGAAGGTCGGTATGTGCCAGGGGCAGATAAAGTCGCCGGGTATGGCGAGACTTCCCGGTTTGATGGCCGCCTTCAGGCTTCCCACGGAGTTGACGGCGAGTATCTTTTCCACGCCGAGCTTTTTTAAGGCCGCGATATTCGCCCGGTGATCGATCCTGTGCGGGGGAAGGGGAGGGTTGCCGTGTCTCTGGAGAAAGACGGTCTTTCCCTTTGCCTTGACCGCCACGGTTCCAAAGGGTGTCTTTACCTTTTTATCGGACCATCCGGAAAAGATCCGCGACCCGAGAAGTGATGTCCCGCCGATGATAGCCTGCATGGTTTCCAGATATTTTCTACAGGGTAATGGTATCCTGAGTCAATAGAATTGTTCAAGGCGGTTCTTTTAGTAGGTAATGGTGACAACGAGAGTGTCACTATACGCCCCGGTGGAAATGTCCTGACTTGCGGGTATTCTACCGTAAGCGGTAAGGGTGACGGGATTGTTTCTGAAGACAAGGCGGATCACATTCGAGGTTCCGCCGGTGCCGTCTCCCCAGATGTTGGTCCTGGTCGCGTTTGTGTAGAGATTATAGTTCATGAGGTCCGACCCCGTTGCGAGCTGCATCTGCCTGGGATTGAAGGTACCGGAATATGAACTGCGCCCGATGTCTACGGTGACTACCTGGAGGAAATTAGTACAGGAAATGGTGATCTGTCCTGTCGTATCGAGTGCTGTTGTTGACAGCGTGTTGTAGGAGCCGAAACTGGCACCTGTTGTAGTGACGGTGCACGCGCCGTGCGCATTGCCGGCAAGAAAGGCCAAACAGACTGTTAACAAGAGATATTTAAGGACGGTTCTCAACAATTACGCTCCCGATATTAACGATCGATTCGTCAGACCGCGGTATCATTATATCAAATTGACGTA
>ENA-UOWG01000451-UOWG01000451.1-activated-sludge-metagenome-genome-assembly--contig:-NODE-451-length-54795-cov-6.208476_pt1 | contig 54795 bp, 89 predicted proteins | sample MGYA00238147_ERZ761563 | MGnify/ENA primary metagenome ERZ761563 (study PRJEB28884, sample SAMN05720216) | anaerobic digester metagenome | isolation source: active sludge of municipal...
CACTGTCAACTGATATTGATGCTCTTGAAAAGATTATTGCTGCAACGAGAGATGAGGAAGTTAAAAAGTTAGTTAATGCGGTTCAGCGATTTCGTAAATGCACATCTTTGTTGAAACGAGCTAAGAATTACAGAGGATTGATAGATAAGAACTGGTTTGTGCATCCAACATTCAACCTAAATACGGTGGATACTTTTAGATCTTCTGCCGACAATCCTTCAATACAGAATATTTTTAAACATGATAAAGAGCTCAAGAAATTCCGTAGAGTTATTAAAGCTTCTCCTGGCAACATCTTGTTGGAAGTTGACTTTGATGCCTTGGAAGTTAAAGTCATTGCTATGGATTCACGCGATACAGAATTAACTCATCAAATTATTAATGGAGTTGATACTCATCGTCGATGGTCCTCGGAAATCTATTTAATTCCAGAATCTGATATCACTTCTGAACAGCGATTTGATGCGAAGAACTCCTTTGTGTTCGCCTCCTTTTATGGGGCTATTTGGGAAACAATTGCTCCTAAATTCCCCAAGCTTCGAAAAGAACACATTAAAGAAGTACAAGAGAAATTCTGGAGAGAATTCCAAGGTGTTAAGGCTTGGCAAATTCAAAATACTGAAAAGTACGTTTGCAATGGTTATATTGAGGGAATGTCAGGATTCCGATGTTATGGTCCTCTGAACATAAACAAGATTTGTAATTATCCGATCCAGGGAACAGCGTTTCATTTGATGCTGGACAGTATAATAAAAATTGAGAAAGAATTTGCTAAGAGGAAACTTCGATCTAAACCATTGTTTGAGATTCACGATAGCCTTACTATTGATACCGTACCACAAGAGGCTGCTGAAGTTGTTCAAATCGTAACTGAGATTATGACGTCCAAGAGATTTGAATGGCAAGGGATTGTTCCATTAACCGTATCCTGGGAAATTGGAAAATCATGTTGGTTTGATCTACAACCTTTAAAGAAGATTGATAATAATCTATATGTTGTAGTTAAAGAAAACGAAACAAAAAAGAATATCTTATTGGATGATTTTATAAAAGTAGGAGACTAAATATGTCAGAATTAGCATTAATGAACAAAGAAGCAGTCGTTAAAACACTTGAAACAACTGAAAATATCACACATGTTGATCTTGATTTGGATACAGACAGCAAGACTAATTTCTGGAAGAAAAATGAAGGTCCTCCAATCATGGCATTTGCAGCACAGGAGTATGAAATGCTGTCGTCAGGATTGGCCGATGTTGCTCGGCTAGTTGGGATTCCGGAATCGTATGTGAAACGTTGTCCTTGGGAGCTTCTATCACATCATCTCAATTATTGGTATTCGGGTGGAACAAAGGGAAAGATTCGTTTGTTTGTTAAGGATGAAAATATTGTTGGAGCTTCTGCAAGTCGTTCAGAATACTTTTCTAATATGCAGATGATGGAAAGTATTGAGCGTAGTGTTGGAATTCAGCGAGTATTAGGCTATCATCAAGTTTATACAGGACTTGACTATTCAACGGTTTCGGTGGTGGTTGATCAGAAGTTTGAACCGATGCCTGGTGATATGTTGTATGGTGGAATTCGCATGCAGAATTCTATTATTGGGGAGCATAAGATCGAAATTACACCATATGTTTTTAGGCAGATTTGCTCGAATGGGGCAATTGTTTCGGAGAATATTGGGCAATGGTCGCATAAAAATGATGATGGTTCAGATTTGCAAAGTTGGGTAATGAATCATACACAGTCTGCTTTTTCCGCTTTAAGTAATGAGTTCGGCAGGATTCGAAAGTTGACTGAAGTAAAGCTTGGTGAAAAGCTTGATGAGACACTTGCAAGCATGTTCCGAAGGTTTGGGATTCCTGTTCGCACACAGAAAGAAATTGTTGATGCTGCTGTAGCCTCGAATAATGGTAAAGGTCCAGAGACGGCATATGATTTGTGGAATAATTTTACTTTTGTTTCTTCACATTCTAATAAGCTTTCTAGGATTTCGTCTGCAAGTTTAATGAAAACAGCAGGGGAAATATCAAAACATTATAGTATTTGTCCATCTTGTCATCAAATTTGTATGGATTAAATAAATAAAATGAATAATAAAAATAAAGAAAATCTTCCTTTATGTGCATGTGGATGTGGAGAGCATGTTACAAATTCCGAAAATAAATACATACTGTATCATCAATTAAGAAATATAATCCATAAAGAAAATTGTATGTGTGTTGCTTGTAGAAATAAAAGAGGAGATTTTATAGAACATAAAGAAGATTGTAAATGTGTTAGTTGTTCAGCAAAACGAGGCATACATATTCGTTCAGAACATAAAAAAGATTGCCCTTGTACGTTTTGTTTAAATAAACGAGCAGAAAAACATCCTGAAAATTGTAATTGTGGGCAATGTAAAGCAAAACGTGGAGAGTATATTGGGAATAATAATAATCCTATGCGAAATCCTGAGGTTGCAAAGAAAAGTGGTTTGTCAAGAAGAGGAAAACCACATTTGTGGTCCCAAGGGGAAAATAATTGTATGAAAAATCCTGAGATAGCTGAAAAAGTCAGTAAAGCTAAGAAAGGAAAAACTCTTCAAGAATTAGGTCATAAAGAAGATTGTAATTGCCCAATATGTAAATTGAGTAGAAAAGAATTGTCAGGAGAAAATCATCCTTCTTATAGGCATAAAATTTCTGAAGAATCAAAGAAGCAAATTGGAAAGAAAAATAGGCCACATGCGAAAAAGAGTTGGAAAAATCCGGAATATATAGCAAAACAGATGAAATCTCATAAAGTAATGCCAAATAGGTATGAAAAGTTTGTTAAAAAATTACTTAACAAATTATTTCCAGGTGAATGGGATTTTGTAGGTGATGGAAAATTAATAATAAATGGTCGTTGTCCAGATTATGTACATAAAACAAAACCTCTATTGATAGAATTTTTTGGTGACTTTTGGCATTCTGAGGAGAAAACTGGATTAACAAATGAAGAACATGAAAAAGAAAGAAAAGAACATTTTTTAAAGGAAGGATATAACACTTTAATTATCTGGGGGCATGAGTTAAATGAAATAGAATTGGTTGTTCAACGTATAATTAGATTTACAAATGAGGATTGAATAATATGACTACTTTTGAAATGGTTAAAGAATTCCATCAGATGGTGGGGATTCCAATAGGAGAATCCCCACGTCAAATTGATCGACATGCTTTTGCCCGAAGAGCAAGATTAATAGCAGAAGAATTTTCTGAGTATTGCAAAGCTGTATCGGAAGGCAATATTGTGGAAATTGCTGATGCTCTTGCGGATTTGAAGTATGTTGTTGATGGTGCAGCAGTGGAACATGGTTTGCCCTTTGATGAAGTTTTTCGGCAAGTCCATGAATCTAATATGACGAAAGCAGGAGGCCATTTTGATACTACAGGTAAGTGGGTTAAGCCTCCAACATACATTCCCGTAAATTTGTCTTGGTTAAAAGCTTTGGAGAAATAAAATGAATGTGGAAACAAGAGAATTTAATCCCATCATAACGGAAGATGATGAAAAGGCAATGCAGGGTATGCCGGTATTTGTAATAGGACAGAAGTTTTTCATTGGGAATGTTGAATTTCAAATTGACAAAGTTCGTCGTAGATCACTTGTTATTACCCCAACAGATAAAACTTGGGAAGGTTTGTTGAATAAGCCGGAAACTTTAAAGAGAGGAACATAATGAGTCTATATCAAAAAGTACGTCCTGATACGCTTGATGAAATTGTAGGAAATCCTGCAACAGTCAAAGCAATGGAGAAGATGTTAAAATCTGAAGAGCATCCTCACGCTATTCTTATTTCTGGAAGTTCTGGATGTGGAAAAACAACTGTTGCTAGGATTCTAGCTCGAGAATTTGGTGCTTCAGAAAACAGTGTTTTTGAACTGAATGCGGCTAATACAAGAGGTATTGATAATATCCGAGAAATTACGGTAAATGCTCAAAAATCAACTATTGATGGTAATGCAAAAGTGTATATTTTTGACGAGTCTCACCAACTCACTGCCTCTGCTCAAGAATGTTTGTTAAAGATTTTAGAAGATCATCCTCGGGATTGCTATTTTATTTTCTGCACAACCGAACCAAAGAATATCATTCCTACAATTCGTAATCGATGTACTAAATTTGAAATGGCATCTTTGTCCGAAGGTAAGATTCGTCAATTGTTGGATAATGTTGTTAAGAAGGCAGGTATTGAAGTTAAACCTGAAATTCTTGATGCTGTAGCGGTCACATCTGAAGGTTCACCAAGAGCAGCAATTGTTGCATTAGAAACAGTTATGGAAGTTGATAATCTGGATGACGCAATCAATTTGCTTCTGAAGGGCACAGAAAAGGATGTTGAAATTATTGAACTTTGTAAATTAATGTATGCTGCTCCGGATGTTCGAAAACAAAAATGGCAATTGATATTGCAGAAATTTGATGCTTTGGATGGAGAACCTGAAAACATCCGCAAAGCCATCTTAGGGTATCTGTATAAGAAACTGGTAACAGCCGACAATCTCAATGAAGCAGAAGATCTGTCGAATCTAATCCAGATATTTTCGTTTAATGTTTTTTATGGAGGCAAGGCAACATTAGGTTCACTTTTCTGCAAAGCTATTTTTGGGAGCACAGTATAATAATCAACGGTAACATAATCCATTAAGTTTTTGGAGGAATAAAATATGAGTCGGATGGACGCAATTGCGAATGAACATCGTAAAACGAAAGAAGGTAACTCAGGAAAGTATGATTATGTAGATGTACGTGCGTTGGAACGTGCAGGTATTCCCCCATACAAGATGCAGGATACGAATTTTATCCGTATTATTTCACCAAAATTTTCGAAGTATCCTGCAGATAAGCTTCCATTCTATGGGAAGGAAATTTTTATTCATACAGGCATTGGGCCAGATGGTCGTACGTTTGTTTGTCCGAAGAGGATGTTGAATCAGCGTTGTCCGATCTGTGAGTACGCTGATACCATTCGAGCTCAGAATGCAAATGATGATCGTCTGAAAGAATTGTGGCCTTCGAGGAGATATTTCTTCTTCATCTACAATGTTCAGGATGCTGAGACTGAAAAGCTGGGATTGCATTGGTTTGATTCTCCAGTTTCGGTAAAGGACAATGTTATTTCGTTGTCGAAGGATCGTCGGACAGGTGATTTCATTGATGTTAGTGATCCGTTAACAGGTAAGGATATTGAGTTTGAGAGAGTTGGTAAGGGAATGACAACTAAGTATGAAGGATTTAAGCTGATGGATAATTCTCCTCCTCCTCAGGAATGGTATAATAATGCTCCTGATGACTTTGAGGAGTTTATCATGTATCCGACATACGAACAATTGGTGACAGCTATGGGATTTGCCGATCCTTCTTCAAATCCCCAAATGGAAAATCCTCAAGAAAGTGTTGTTCAAGATCCTCCCACCAGAACACGTGGTGGGGCCGAACAACCTGCTCCGGTTCAGCAACCTGTTCCTGTGGCACAAACAGTTCAAGATCCACCAACTCGAGCACGAGGAACAGCAGATCCTCAGCCACAAGCTGCGGCGAGTGGTACGGCTGTTAGTTCTCAGGAAGCAGTTCGCAATCGGATTAATCAATTAAGAGGAATGGCAAATGGACAATGAAATTAGAGAAAAATTGGAGTCAATCCGGGCAAGGATGCCCATTTCTCGTGAACGTTTAGATGAAGAATGTGTCTACCAAGCTGCATTTTATGCAGAAGTGGGGGATTTTGTTTCCCAACTGAAGCATGAGGCTCGTCAAGCAAAGGATCGAGCAGATTTTGTTGCCGCTGACTTGCGAGACAAAGCTAGAAAAAATCCTGGATCATTTGGCATCTCTAAAGTTACTATTGATGCCATTGAAGATGCAGTGGTAATTCATCCGGAATATCAAAAAGCTTCTAAATTCTATCTTGATACTCAATACTTAGCGGATTGTGCAAGTGTTTTGTTGGCGGCTGCTGAGCAACGGAAATCAATGGTAAAGGATGCTGTTTCGTTATTTGTTCATGAGTATTATTCAACTAAACAGGATTTGACTCCTGAGAGAAAAGTTATGTCAACTGTTGGTGAACAAGATATTGTTGAATTGCGTCGAAAGAATGCTGCTCAAAGGCAAGAAGAAACTCAAGGTGAGGAATTAAATGAGTAAAAAGACCGAAGAATTGGGAAAAGAAATCCAAGAAACTGCTGCAGCCTGTGAATTTGATGACTTTCCTGAAGTGAAAGATTGGTGTTCTACTGGAGCAACTGTTTTAGACTTAGCAATTTCAAACCAATTACCTGGTGGAATTCCGGTGGGCCGGATCTTTCACGTATATGGTGGGGCCAGCACAGCTAAATCAGTTTTGGCGAGTACCGTTTTAGGCTATGCATTACGATCCGGTAAGCAAGCATTTTTAGCAGATATTGAGTATACATTTGATCCTCAATTTGCAAAAATGTATGGGCTTGATTGCACCCACGCTGATTTCTTCTATGGATATTCCTATAACAAAGATATGAAGACATTAGAACAACCTGGAAGTATTGAGGAATTTTTTGATACTTATTTGAGTGGAATTTTGAAAATACGGACTCGTAAACCTAAAATTGTTGTGGTGGACACCATCACTGCTTTACCAGCTGCATTTGAACTCAAAACAGAAATGTCTAAGCAAGGATTTGGAGCATATCGAGCCAAACAAATTGGTTTGGGGTTGCGAAAATATATTAAGGACATGGTTGATAAGGATGTAACATTATTTTGTATTGATCAAACGCGAGATAATGTGAATTCTCCATATGCCAGCGAAGTTACAACGGGTGGTCGAGGATTAGAATTTTATTCTTCAGTACGTTTATATTTGAAACATGATAAGAAAGTAACTAATTCGAATGATAAAGAGATTGGTATTTGGGTAAAATATCAGGTCGAGAAAAATAAGATAGGTCCCCCATTTAGAAAAGGACACTTCAAAATTCTGTTTGATTATGGTTTGGATGATATTACTTCTTCACTTTCCTTCTTGGCTGATACACAAAAAGAAACATCTAAAGATGATTTGTATAAATTAACAACCAAAGTTTTCATTCCCGTTTGTAAGAAATGTGGGGCTTTGTTGGATATAACTGATGAGAAATGCACAACTAAAGATTGTGATGGGGAAATAATTGTTGATCCTAAGGAAAATGCCTGTAATAAGCGAATCATGGATTGGGTCCCTGTTATTGAAGATCAGGCACGAGAGGAACAATTGAAGCGTGTTGTGGCTAAGGTTTGGGAACGACAATACGAAACCGAAGATAGAAAGCCGAGAGTGTGGTAATGAAATTTTTGGGAATTGATTTGTCATTAAATCATTTTGGATCATGCCTTCTTGATGAAGAAGGCAAAGTTTTAGACTATTATTATATGACAGATGTTAAAAAGGATGTTGAAGTTGACAAACATCATTCAGTGCATCATCAAATTCCTTCTGCGAGATGTGATTCTTCAGAGCATTTTGATCGCATGATTTATATTGTAGGTTTGCTTAGAAGACTCTATGATATTTATAACTGTGCAAATACGATATTGATGGTATCAATTGAAGGATATGGATATGCTTCTGATTCACCACGCCAATATGAGATTGCAGAATTAACAGGTTATTTGAAAACCCAACTTTTATTGGGAGGAGCAGCTATCCGGGTTCACGATCCAGATAGTGTAAAATTGTTTGCTGTAGGAAATGGACATGCCTCAAAAGAAACGATATATAATCAATTTAAGAAAGAAACTGGATTAGATGTATATGTAAAGTCATCAAAAAAGGGTAAGAAAACAGAATTAGCTGGTCCCGGTACAGATGTTGCTGATGCATATTTCCTGGCATCTTTGCTACGAACAGAAATGTTATTACGTTTAGGAAAACTTCAACTTAAAGATCTTCCCGAGCATCAAATCAGAGTATTTAATCGAGTCACAAAAACATATCCTGTGAATTTATTAGATCGTCCATTTATTGAGAAGATTTGGTAATGTTAAAATCGATTCGAATTAAAGATTTTCAATCACATCAAGATACCTTTATGGAGTTTTCTCCTGGAGTAAATGTGATTGTTGGGGAATCCAATGCTGGGAAGTCAGCCTGCATCCGAGCAATTAATTGGGTTTTAAACAATCGTCCTTTAGGTGAAAGTTTCATTCGTAAAGGACAATCGGATGCGTTAGTTGATTTGATCTTTGATGGGACTAAAGGTAAAGTACAAGTTATTCGTTCTCGTGGTAAATCTAAGAATTACTATGAATTAAATGCTCCAAATTTTCAAGGAGAATTCACAGCTTTTGGACAATCTCCACCGCCAGAAGTTACAAATGCTTTGAATTTGTCTGATATTAACTTGCAGGGGCAATTTAGTCCATCGTTTTTAGTTTTTGATTCTCCTGGTAGTATTTCAGAGTACCTAAGAAATATTACTGGTTTGCAGAAATTAGATAAGGCTGTTGAGATAACAGCTAAACGGATTCGTACTGTTAATTCACGAATCGTCGAGAAGCAGGAATCATTAGATGTACTGAAAGAAGAGTTGGATACCATCCAGCAAATTCCGTTATCTAAGCTTGAAGAATTGTTAGACACAGCAACACATCTTCAAGATTTTATTGCTGACGATAGTCAATCAATTGTGGATCTTAGTGAGTTAGTGGCTCAAATTAAGGAATTGGAATCAAAGAAGATTTCCCTTCCGATGGATCGAATCGTGGAATTAATAGCCGAAGCCACATTGGTGGAAAAGAAAGTAAATGAAGCCACACAACAAAAAGTTGCAATTGATTCTTGTTTAGAAAATGTGAAGAACTTAAAGGAAGCTCAAGTCCAACTTCCAGAAGAAACGATTTTGTTTAATTATTTTGATGATATCATACAAACAACGGCAACTATACAACATTGGGCTGCTCAAATCAACAACCTTTCTGCAATGGTTGCATCGTATAAAGCTGCTCAAAGATCAAAATATGTTGATGTTGCAAAAGTCACTGTTTGCTTAGAAGAAAAAGCACAGCAGATAAAGGTATTTAATGAAACAGCTACAAATGCTGTTCAAATATCTGATTTGATTTATGTGTATAAAGATCTTGATTTAGACATTGCTTCTGGAGTTCAAAAAGTGATTCAAGTTGAAGAAGAAGTTCAACACCTAAAGCAACAGTTAGATACTTGTCCATCTTGTGGCAGCAAATTGACTGAACAGACAAAGAAAATCTTGTTAGGAAATAAACTGTGAAAATAGGTGTGTTGGGTGATTTGCATATAACAAACCGAAGTCCTGCCAGAAGGAAGGACAGTTATTTTGAAACAATCTTAGGAAAACTTAAACAGGCATTCGATATATTTACCCAAGAGGACTGCTTATATGTTATACAAGTTGGTGATTTTTTTGATACACCAACAGTCGCAAATCGAGTAATTGCGGAAGTAACTCGATTATTGCTATCCTATCCTCAAAGATTGTTATGTGTTAGTGGCCAACACGATTTATCAGGACATAATTTAGGAACACTTTCTAATAGTCCGTTAGCTGTTTTGGAATCGGCTAATGCGTTGCAAATCCTGGGAGAATTCGTTGTAAATACGAAAAAAGATCAATCTGCTCCGGTTTATTTCTATGGAGCTTCCTTTGGAGAAGATGTTCCTTTAGTAGAAAATCCAAAAGCAGTTAACATTTTAGTCACACATCGTATGATAGGAAATCGTCCCTTGTTTCCGGGACAAGAGTTGGAGAATCCTCGAGCATTCTTAAGAGCAAATCCCGATTACAGTCTTATTCTTTGTGGAGATTATCACTATTCGTTCTATGATGAATATCAAGGTCGTAAAATTTTAAATCCTGGATGTATAGTTCGCAAAAATCTTAATGATGTTCGAGAAGGGTTGCAACCGAAAGTATGTGTGGTTTCGATTCCTGATTTAACGATACAAGATTTTCCTTTGGATTGTAAGCCAGTTGAAGAAGTATTTGATTTAACGAAAATAGAAGATAGTTCTCCGAACAAACAATCCCTAGAGCAGTTTATTAATAGATTAAAGGATTCGGAAGCTGCTAAAGTTGGGTGGAAATCTATGCTTTCCGATGTGCTCCAAGAAAAGAATGTTTCAACAACTGTGCAAGAAATAATTAATGATATCCTTTTGGAGTGTGACACACAATGAGTCAAATAATTGATCAACTAAACCAAAAGCAGAAGATCCTTGAAGATTTGATTCGGCAAGAAGCAAAACGACAAGGACGTATGGAAGAAGTTATGAAGCAATTATCAGCTTTAGGGTTGAATTCTATTGAGGAAGCAGAAAAAGAATTAGCTCGATTGTTGGAAACAGTTTCCGAAAATGAAAAACGTCTTCAAGAGATTGATGCTGAATTAGATAAGATTATTAACAATGCAAAGGGAGTTGATAATGTGGAATCCATTTCGAAGAAAGAATAAACCGGATGGATCAGCGGTGTTAATGCGACATCGTTTAACTGGTACAAAGTTTTGGGTTACCTCTGGACCAAATGGTGAAGACAAGACAAATCTTTCGCCAATGCAACCTTTGGTACTTCCCTGTGAAAAACTTCCATTAGGTACTAAGATTGAAATCTATTTAGGTAATGGGAAAAATGCAGAAGTTTAAGCTTTATCGTGAATATGTTCAAAAGACAAGAGCTAAGCAGGAGGTTTTAACTCAACAATTTAATGAGTTAGCTTGTGATGTACAAGACCTAAACACTAAATTAAACGAACTTAAACAGGTTCAAGAAGTATTTAATCTTGTGGGTGTGTTAGCTCAAACCGAAGTAAGAGAAGTAATTGAATTATTAGTAACAGATGCTTTGCAATTTGTATTTGGTTCGGAATATGGATTTACTATTGAAAATCAAATAGTCCGAAATCAACCGGAAACCAATTTTTATGTGATTAAAGGAAATCAAAAGTTTTCGCTAAAAGAAGAATTAGGTGGTGGTGTGGTTGATGTTGTATCCTTTGCTTTACGCTTCACTTGTTGGGCGATTCAAATAGACAGAACATCATCAATCATGTTCTTTGATGAGCCTTTGAAGTATGTTGATAAGGCAAGACTGCCTCTTTTGCAGCACATGATTCGAGAATTAACTTCCTTGTTGGAAGTGCAAACAATTATGGTTACACATGAGCAAAATCTTATTGATGCTGCGGATGTGTGCTACAAAGTTGAACAAGAAGATGGAATTAGTTTTGTGGAGAGAATAAAATGATTTATTTGATGGTTTTTCTTTGGGTGATTGTTGGAGGATTTCTCGGGTATTTAGATTGGAAGAAATCATTTAATGAAATCAATTTGTGGTATAGTCTTATGTGTTCATGTTTAGGACCCTTGATGATCGTTCTCATATTGTTTCATACAGATTATTGGAGATATTAATAATGATTTGGGGAAAAACACATCAAGAACGAGATCTTAAAAACCCATTTATGTATGCACAGAAATGGTTTGCCTGGAGACCCGTACAATTGAATTCAGGAAGATGGGTTTGGTTGCAAAAAATTTATTATAAATGTTGGGCTTCTTGGGCATCGGATGGTACTGTGTATGCTCTCACAAAAGAAGAATTGGTTTAAATTTAAGGAGAAATGAGAATGAAGATCGTAGCATATGTATTGTTGGGAATTATGGCAATTAGTGGAATTGGGTGTGTGGCATTGTCCGAATATATAACTCCAGCTGAGCTTAATAAGCAAGCCATCAACTACGTTGACAAGGCTGGAGTTGTTGACGCAAATGAATTTAAAGGCTATGCTAATTTACATAAGGCTGAGAAGCTTGCGAGGGCAATTGTAGCTGCTTATGAGGTCAATACATTAGCATTGCAACAGCTTCAAGAAAAGAATAATCTTGACTATAATCTGCTTCATGATATTGCAGCCAAGAATCTTGAAATTGCTAAGCAGAAGGAAGAGATGTTGTTTAGCGAAACTGGCTTGCTGTCGATGGGTCTTGGATTAGCTGGATTTGGTGGTCTTACAGGTATGATTGGATTGATGCGGAAGCGTCCTGGTGACATTACTCAACAGGAAATGGAACAAGTGGTATCGGAAGTTAAGGGTGAAGTGACTGCAAAGGATCGTCAGATTATTGAACTAGTAAAGGGTGTTCAAGCATTCATCAAGACAGGAAATGGTGAAGCAGAAGCATTGAAGGCAAAGTTGGCTGCGGCTCAATCAGCTGATACCAAAGAAACCGTCGCAAAGATTAAGGCAACACTTTAATTGGAGATAGAACAATGGAGCCAAGAGTAACTGTAAATACCACATTTGGGTCAACATGCGTGGGTGATTGTAAACGTGAACAGGATCTTTCCCCCATAGAAAATGGATTAAATCAAATAACTTCAAGGTTACACATTTTGCAAGATCACCTTTTGCAATTGTCAGCAAGATTAGAAATTGTAAAAGAGCCTAATGTTCCAACTTCTCAAGCACCAAATGTGAAAGATGATCAATCGTCGCATGGCAGTTCTTTATTGCAACAACTTTCGGCTATACGAAACCAGCTTGAAGCTATTGATAATGGAGCTATTGACATTCTTAATAGGTTGCAACTTTAACGATTAGAGGAGCCAAGGATGGATTTGCAAACACCATTCCACAACAAACGAGGAAAACTCCAATTTCCTTGGAAACCAACAGCCGATCGAGTTTTTATCTATCCTAAACCTCTGCCAACAACATTTGTTGAGGGAGGTAACATTTTAATTCCTGAACATCTTCGCGAAGAATTTGTATCCGAAGGTTGGGGAATATTGTTGGCAATTGGGCCAGGATACCACGATAAAGAAGGTCGGTGGTTTCCAACAGATCCATCCTTAGTTCCGGGTTCTCTGGTGTTTTACGATCATTGGGTTCCCTGGAGATCATTAGTTCCGGATAAACGAGGTAAGAAGCATGCGGTTGTGCTTTGTGGTGTCTTAGATTTGCATGCTATTGTTAAGAAAGATTGACATGAATTCCATCCAGAAAACTACGTATGAGGAACATGTTCGATACTTACTTCTTCGGTTTCCGAAGAATTTAATGCGAGTTGCCGAAGAAGCATCGAAGTTTGTCAATCGAGAAGTATCAATTGAAGAAGTCAAGCGAATCTATGACAAATTCAAAAAGAGTCAATCCAAGGACATTAATTATTGGGTTGCCTGTAATTTAGCTCAAGAGATACTGCAAGGATCATTAGAGCGTAAAGCTAAATTAGAAGCTATGTATCAAACATGGGATGGTCGAGAAATTGCTGAAGCTTCGATTTGTTGTAGTGCTCCGGTAGAACATATTGAAATGGGTGGTAACAGCTACTATCGATGCTTAGCGTGCAATGAAACCTGTAATGTCAAGACACTTTCATTTCTGGATCTTGAAGAATTGAAGATGAAAATTCTGAAGCAAATGCGGGAAGAGTCAACACATCTTATCAAGATGGCGAAAGAAATGGGATTTACAACTGGAGCACCAAAAATCGTTGAAAAGAATCAACAGTTTATCTATGTAGATCAGCGTAAAGATAAAGTGGCTGAGCCAGTGAATATTGATGCTTCCGTTGGAAAAGATTTGGAAAATATGTCCCCAATGGAGAGAGAAGCAGTTCTTCATCGATTGGAGAAAATGAATTCTCCAGAGCAGGAAGCACAGTTTGAAAAAGGAAGTTCAAATGGATCACAAAATTGAAAATTATATAGAGTACATATACTCACTTAATTACAAAGAACGACCGCCCACAATTAAGCAATTCCTTGCTGATCCTAAGTATTTAGGCACTATTACCAATAATGGGAGTGTAGTGTATCCAATTTGGCAACAAGTGTTGGAGAAGGTGGCTCAAGAAGATTCTAAATTTTTATATGTCTTTACGGGTTGTATTGGGGGAGGAAAAACGTATACAGCAATTATAGGTATGTTGTATACAATGTGTCGAATTCTATGTTTGAAAAACCCTTGGGAATACTTTAAACTTGGGTCTGGTTCGCAGATGTCGATTGTGTTTTTTAATTTAACAAAATCTCAATCCGAAAGCACCGGATACAAACTCTTTCAAACCATGCTATTAAGTTCGTCTTGGTTCCGTGAACATGGGATTGTGAAAGGCTCAGAGCTTCAACCGAAGTTAGAATTTAATTTGTTTAAGTATACATTTGCATCACCGTTTGTTCAAGGTTTTGGGACTCAGGGTGAAAATATCATTTTGGCTTTGATGGACGAGGTAGATTCTCCTGTTGCATCCGATATTCAACGAGCTAAAGTTATTGAAGCCTATGAAAATGCACGTAGACGTCTTGATTCTCGATTTATTGTTAAAGGTGAGACAATTGGAAGATTTTTTCTTGTTGCATCAAAGCAAGAAAGATTAAGCTTTTTAAACACATTTATTGCTAAGTATAAAAATTCTCCAAATATTGTTATCATTGATATTCCAATTTGGGAAGCAAAACCAGCTTCGAATTATTGTGGAAAGAAGTTTAAAGTCTCTGTTGGGGATATTTACAATCCTCCAAAGATTTGTGATACAGATGAGGAAGCAAAAGAATTCCAGGCTAAAGGGTTTCAAATTATTGATGTCCCCATTGAATATTTAGAACCATTTCAGAAAGATTTGGTCTGCTCACTTCGGGACATCGCTGGCATATCTGTTTCCCATGTTCGTGTTTCCAAATTGTTTCCTTCTGAAACCATGCTAATGAAATGTTATACGAAAGACCCAAATCCTGTTAAATTAATGACAGTTGAGGTTGGACTTAATGATAACATTGACTTAATGAATTTTCTTGACATAACATCTATTAAAGTTCCTAAGAATGTTCCTCGCTTTATCCATCAGGACTACGCATATTCCGGTGATGGGGATGCTAGTGGATTAGCCATGTCCTGCATTACAGGGTGGACGAAAAAGAATATTGAAAATGCAGATGGTACATTCAGGACAGAACGTGTCCCTGTGACCCACACGGACTTTGCAATGCGTATCAAGGCACACCCTGGTGACAAGATTCCGATCCACAAAATTCGTAAGTTCATTTTAGATCTTAAAGAAGTTTGTAAGTTTAATATCCATCGATGTACTTTCGATTTAAGAATCGGAACAGAAGATACCAAACAAATTCTCGAACGTGCTGGCATAGCCTGTGACTATCTATCTATGGATAAAAATCCCCAAGACTATAGGGATTTTGCTACATTAGTTTGTGAAGGCCGATGGTCCACACCGTGGCACCCATATCTGCATTTTGAATTAAAGAATCTTGAAGATGACCCTGAAAAGAATATGGTTGATCATCCTGCTGAAGTTGTGGAAGTTGAAATGTTGGAAACAGGCAATCTCCGCGAAATAGTTCTTATGGGGTCAAAAGATATTAGTGATGCGGTTGGTGGTTCTATAACACAAGCAATCAAAGAATGTATTACCCCACCAGATATTGAGATGATGAATCAATTGTTTGGAAAAATGAAGCCAGAAGTAAGGGAAGCGGAAAAACTCTGGTGGGTAGATGCAGGCATACAAATCAAGCGAGAAGACCCAATTCCACCAAAGAATCAAGAGGCAATTCAGTATAATGAACTATTGAAAAAGATACGAGGTTTACACCATGGATGAAATGAAAGATTAATTTTATGTCCACAAATATGGATCAACTTAACAAGGAAGTACTTAAATCATTGTGTTTGCAATATCAAAAAGAGCCATCGGTTGACACATTTAGCAAAATATTATTGCGTGTTGACAAGCTTGCTCTATATGTTGCGTGGGGTTGTATTGGTAAACTTCCACATTTGAAAAAAGCTGACATACAGGATGTTTACAATTCGGCAATAGTTGGTTTGTATGCAGGTGTAAAGAAAATTAAGCCGGATGAAATACCAGATATTGTAATCGCAAAATTCATTGCTTACATGAAATGTGAGATAAAAAAGGATTTTCCTTCTCGTCCTGAACTTTCGATGGATTGGGTTGATACTGAAGAATCCGATAAAGGTATTTACACGAATTTAGAATTTGAATGTGTTGAAGAAAATATAAAGAAATTAATTGAAGAAGGTATATTCACACAAACCGAAATTAATATTATGAAGGCTCATTTTATGTGGGAAATACCTTATACACAATTAGCTGCTCTTTATAATCTGCATATTGATTCGGTTAGGAAAACGGCACAAGATTGTGTTATACGGTTAAGGCACCAATTTCGGATTCGAGGAATTGAGGTTTCGTAAAAATGCCAACCTACGATTATATGTGTGCTAATTGTGGAAGTCAATTTGAAATCTATCAAAAGATAACAGAAGGGCCAAAAAGGTTGTGTCCGAAATGTGGTAAGAAAAAGTTAAAGCGATTAATTGGTTCAGGTGGGGGCATACTGTTTAAAGGTAAAGATTGGCCGGGTCAAGATATTGCAAGAAAAGGACAAAATACTTTAAAAGAGGAATCTAATGGGAATCAATCGTCGTAAACAACGTGAAATGCAAGAGGCTCAAGAGAATCTTAAATATCTGTTTTATTTGGATATGAAAGAATATCTTCGCAAGAAGTATGCTCCTAAAGTTGAGGAAGAAAAGAAAGAAGAAAATGCCGGAGACGATAAGGTATGTTGATAATTGGGATCTCAGGAAAGAAACAATCTGGCAAAAGTACTGCGGCTGCAACTTTGAGTAAATTGCTTCAGGAGAAATTTGCAACAAAAACTGAGATTGTCTGTTTTGCCGACAAACTTAAAGAAATAGTTATTGACTGCTTTGTTCCTACGGAGTGGAATTGGACAATCAAAGACTTGGAGCCTGATGAGAATAAAAATAGAATGTTGCCTTGCAATAAAACTGTGAGGCAAATGTTACAAATTGTAGGAACAGATTGGTTTCGTGAAATGTTTTCAGATTGTTGGGTCAATGCATATGCTAAAAAATTGCAAGAACTATTTGTAGACATTGTTATAACTCCCGATGTTCGATTTCGAAATGAATTAAAGTATATTCAAGAACATAATGGGTTAGTAATTCGATTAACGAAAGCTCCATTTGCTGATACAGATAAACACAAATCTGAAACAGCGTTGGATGGTGTTGCGGAATATACAAGAGATTTGTTGATAGAATCTGGATGCAATTTATTGGATTCTTACGCAACATTATCTTGGGGTGAAGCATTAAAGGCAAAAGTGTTTGATGTGTACATTGTTAATGAATTAATGTCATTAGAAGAAAAAGATGTTTGGTTAAAGCATCTTGTAGATAAACATTTTGGAATTAATTCGAATTTACAAGTTGAATTCCTAAGTTTTGTATGATTGGAGAAACCATGCTTCCTAATTTTGTAGAAATGCAAGTTGTTGAAATGCGTCAAATGGGAAATCAGTTGGCTGTGATCGAAAAGCAAGTAAGATTCCATAAGGATCAAGTTGCAGCGTTAGAACCAATTACGTTGCCTTCCAATATGAAAGGTCCTGATGGTGAACCGATCGGCATCCCTGGTACATTGTTGAGGCTTAATTGTGGTGCTGGGTATGCTGTTAAGATGTCATGGGAGCAAGTGGAAGGGATTTTGCTGGGAGAAGAAGAAAAGAAAGAAGTTACTTTGATTAAATTAAAGGATGAACAATGAAACGGCATGAAATCATTGAAAGAAGTACCGAAGTCCTGAAAGATATTATTTGTGATAGGTGTGGGAAAACTTGTAAACAAGCCTATAATTATGAAGGTCTTTTCGCGTCAACAATTGGTGGATATGATAGTTGGTATGATGACTTGGAAATTTCAATTGATTTGTGTCAGTATTGTTTAAAGGATTTTCTGCTGTGGATGCATCCTGACAAAACACTTGAGGAGATAATGAACCGTTTTAAATCTGCTTAAAGAACAGCGGTGTCCTCTCTTGTTAAGGAGAATGCAATGACTTGGGCCGACATTGATGTGAAACTTAAAGAAGCAAATTTAACTGAAGAACAAATTAAAGTCGTTGGGGAAATTATTAATCGAGTTGTTGATCAGCTACACAGTGATATCTATTGGGCTGACTATGATTTTGGAGATTGAGAAATGGTACTATTAATAACGCTGGGTCTTATTTTGTGGTGGATAGTTGGATTTATTGGATTTGTATATTGGTGGACTTCGGACTTTGACCTCCGAACAAGTGATTTAATGATGGGATTTATCGTAGCTTGTTTAGGACCATTCACATGGATAATGGGGCCTAGTATTCATGATCCCGATTCCCTAAAAGTTCTTATTAAAAGGAGAAAAAGGAATGTTCACATTTAAACCTCCACTTTGGTGTAAAATCCAAAATAATAGTATTAAAGAAGCTGTATTAAAGGCTGCTGAGAACGTTGGTGCTCAGATTTACATGTCGGCGAGTTTGACTTGGAATATCGAAGATTTTGAAATTGTTAATAATTATTTTAAGAAGTTTGGGAAAACAGAATTGGCTGCTCATGTTGTTGAGTATTGTAAAGAAAAATTAGTTCAAGCGAAAGGATAAATCGTGAGATGTGGAAGCCAAGTCGTGCTGTGTTCTGTGCCTGTAAGATGGGATCCATATAAGGGATGTACACATTCTTGCCAATATTGCTTTACTCGTCGCAAATTAGATGATCGAATTGGGCAAGATGTGGATATTGAAAAAGGTGATAGTTTAACAGCACTTCGAAATTTTATTGCAGGCGAGAGAAAAGGCGAACTATCTTGGATTGATAAGGATTGGAAATTCCCGATTCACATAGGAGGGATGTCAGATCCTTTTCAACCGTGTGAAGATAAGTATAAGATTTCATTTGAAGCTCTAAAGATTTTAGCTGAAAGTCAACACCCATTTCTTGCTTCCACAAAAGGAAGGATTGTTGCAAAACCTGAATATCTTGATTTGATTTCACAATGTAATGCAGTTATGCAAGTGTCGTTAGTTTCTCCATCATATGATGTTTTGGATGCTGGAGCTCCTCCATTTAAAGAACGTGTGGAAATTATTGGTAAACTTGCAAAAGTATCAAAAAGAGTTATTGTTCGTATTCAGCCGTATATGATTACCGAACTTGAAAAAGTATTAACGATTACTATTCCTCAAGTTCAAAATGCTGGAGCATATGGTGTTGTGGTTGAAGGTATGAAGTTTTATGATGGAAAACAGCCTGGGACAATACAGGTTGGAGCCGACTTTGTTTATCCCTTAAATATTCTGCAACATCACTTTGAACAAATCCGTGATAGAGCCCATGAGTTGAATCTTAAGTTTTTCTGTGGTGAAAATCGTTTGCGTTGGATGGGAGATTCGTTGGTATGTTGTGGTTGTGAAGGAGTTCCGGGTTTCCAACACAACACATTCAATCTCAATCACATTTACGCAGGAGAAGATCCACAACCAACGCCAGCTATGAAAGAAGTTGGACACACTGTTTGCTTTAAAACTTTGTGTCAATCATCTTGGGCATCAGATGTATTGGATCAACTTACATTTGAAAATGTAATGCGTGAGATAGCTAAATCAAAGTTTGGGTATAATGTTATGGGTTTGGACACGGTGGACAAAGACAAAACCTTTGATATTTGAAAGCGAGTAAATATGCAGATTGACGTAAATGAGGCATATGCTTTTGTGCTTAAAAAGGTTTATAATCCCTTAATATTAAAAACAGAAGAGGGAAATCAATTAGCATTGTGCATGCGAGATGATACAATTGAAATGACTGTTCCTGGGTCTGGAAAACACTATCAAGTAAATATGGTAACAGGTGAAATTTTTAAAATGTATGAGTAGGAGAAAGATCATGGCAAGAACAAAGAAAGTTCCGTTCGGTGATTTGATGATGGGAGATGCATTTCGTATTGGACGTCGAAGAGCAATTTATATTAAGGATGAAGAAGAGTATGCTGTTTTGGTAGTGCCTAAAACAAAATTTGATCTAAGAGGTTCACTAGAATATATGTACTTAGATGATCTTGTTACACCTGTCGATCTCTACTATTTTTGACATGTCCAAATCTCTCCAAGATCTCCAAGTTTATGATCTAACTCCTGTGCAGGAAATGGCTGGGGTTTATTATAAACGTGATGATTTGTATTCCCCTTTTGGCAGTGACATCCTTAATGGAGGCAAACTTAGGCAAGGATGCCTCTTACTTTCTTTAATTGTCAAAGAAGGATACAAACGAATTATTACTGGGTGCTCTGTTTTATCCGCACAAGCTCCTGTGGCAGCTGCTGTTGCCCGATATTATGATCTCCCATGCATTGTATGGTATGGGACACCGCAGCACCAGAAACACCATATGCCACGATTGGTGAAGCATTTCGGAGCAGAAATTAAATTAGCTCCTTCTGGAAGATCAAACGTATTGCAATCGTGTGGTAAGAAAGAAATGCTTCCAGGTGATTTCTTTTTGGAGTATGGTGTTAATTGCCAGAACACAAATTATGTGGAAGCATTTTATGATGTAACTGCAAATCAGGTAAAGAATCTTCCAGATGATTTAGATAATTTGGTAATTGACTGTGGATCTGGAATCACATCTACAGGCATTTTATATGGATTAAAAAAGTATAATAAACAAGTTAAGGATGTTTGGTTAATTGGAACAGCACCAAATCGAGAAAAGAAGATCCGAGAAAGACTTGCAACCTTATCAATACTGTCTGGATTGGATTTGTGGAATATCCCATTCCATTATGTTGATGCATATACAGATGGTTGGAAATATGAAGAGCAAGTGGAAGCGTTTTTGCCTGATGGGACTGAACTTCACCCCCATTATGAAGCGAAAGTTTTTGTATGGATGTTAGATGATCCTGAATTGTTTAAAGGAAAACGAAACTGTTTTTGGATTGTGGGTTCACTTCCGCAATTTTTGAGAGAGGTTTAAATGCTAAATATAGCTCCAAGTTATAATGAGTGGACATTAATGATAGCCTTTTTACAGACTGCTCATTTTGATTGGTTAATGCCCCCGAAAAATACAGATGAGTTGATTAAGGCTTGTATGAAACCTGCAGTATATAAACAATTTGAAAGTATTCAAAAGCAAATATATTAAGGAATTAAATAATGGATAAAGGTTGGATTGCAATTGATTTGGATGGTACGTTAGCGTATTATGATGAATGGCGAGGTTCACACCATATTGGTGAAGCTGTGCCTTTGATGCTTTCACGTGTTAAGAATATGTTAGCAGAAGGCAAACGAGTCAAGATATTTACTGCCCGAGCTTCCCAACCAGATTTTGATATTCGAATTATCCATGCTTGGTGTAAGAAATATGGATTGCCTCCACTTGAAGTAACATATCAAAAAGATTATCTTATGATCGAATGTTGGGATGACAGAGCCATCCAAGTGATCCCCAACACAGGAATAAGAGTTGATGGAAATCCCTAAGATTGGGGTTGTTGGATCTAGGAGTTTCAATAACTATTCTCTTTTAGAAAGTTATTTAACGCTGTTAATACCCTTCCATTTAATATCAGGAGGAGCTAAAGGAGCAGATCAATTAGCCGAACTATTTGCCAACGAAAACAATCTTGGAAAAACAATACATCTTCCTGATTGGAAAACATTTGGAAAATCTGCTGGTTTCTTAAGAAATCAGTTGATTGTGTTAGATTCAGATTTCATTTTAGCATTCTGGGATGGTAAATCAAAAGGTACTAAATCAACAATTGATTTAGCTAAAAGGAATAATGTGTCTGTTGAGGTCATATTGTTTTGATCCGATGTATAATTTAAAAACATTTATTTAATTAAGAACAGTTATCTCGTAAATTTTGAGGATATTTCTTAAGAAGGGAATCTGAACATGCCTTATACCCAAAACCCATTTAATTCACTTCTTCCTGATCTCACACCCAAACCTCCGATGATTCCGACTGAGGTAGTCAAAGGCGAAAATGCTACCGAAGAAGTTATCCGCATGATCAAAAAAGCAGGTATCACTGCGGAAATGGTTCAACGGTCAATTAATGCAGATATTGAAATTAGTTGGGATCGGTGGAATATTTACCAGGAAGTTGAACGGGCAATTACCCATTGGATGGTGGGTCCTGCTATAGAATTATACGCCGGAACAAGTACACCATTTTCTCCAATTCATGGTGCGACTTGCTGGGTGCAAGCTGATTCGGAAACCTACCAGCGGGAATTAAATGATCTGTTTGACAGGATTTCGATAGAAGAAAGGATTCATGATTGGGCCTTTACATTGGCTGCATATGGTGATTTGTTTATTGAATTAAATGGTATGCCGGGATTAGGTATCGTTTCTATTAATGATGCAGAACATCCCATGAATACTTCTCGTGTTGAATATGAAGGTATACTCGTAGGGTTTTATAAATCGTTGCAAGGTTTTTCGGGTAATCAATCTACAGAGAAGAACACATTAATTCCACCTTGGAAATATGTACACATGAGATTGTTGGGTGGTATTAAGAGACGTTCTCGATTTGCTGAAAATCAATATTCGGAGATGAGAAGTGTTAATCTTATCACAACATCTGAAACAAGACAAGTGACAACACGATATGGGACATCATTGCTCCTTAATGCCTTGCCATCATACAAACGACTTCGCTTAGCAGAAGATAGTTTGTTACTTGCTCGTGTTACAAGAGGTATTATCAAATACATCTGGAAGTATAAAGTTGATGGTACAAATATGGAAGCTGTTTCGTCTCTTATGGATCAATATGCAACTCTTATAACAAGAGCAAGAGCTATTGATACAAGAGAAGGTTCAGCGTCTTTCGATTCGAAGAATTCATCTATCTCTGCTATCGAAGATATATTCATTCCTGTTTGGGGTGATATTAATGATCTTACTTATGAGAAAGTTGGTGGGGAAGCTGACATTCGTTGGATTGTTGATATTGATAATCTTCGAAATCAATTAGCGACAGCATTGGCAACGCCACCATCATTGTTAGGTGGTTATGTAAAAGAGGCAACAGGATCATTAGGATCCGAAGCAATTGAACAGTTAGGTATTCGATTTGCTAGATCTGCGAGAAGAATCCAAAGAGCACTAATTAATGGTTTAGTTCGTATGTGTCAGATCCATCTTGCATATAAAGGGATGGATCCAGATCCACAATTGTTCCAAATTCAAATGGCAGAAACTTCTACCGCAGAAGAAAATGCAATTCGCAAAGGTTTGGAAACTGGATTGAAAACATTAGGATCATTTATGTCGACGCTAAAGAAAGTTAGTGGACGTAAATTGGATCCCGAAAAGGTGTTTGAGTATTATAATGATAAGATCCTGCGATTAGAAGATTTTCGTATCGAAGATTTTTACAAATCCAAAGATGTTATTGCTAAAGAGGCAGAAGCTGCTGCAGCAAAAGCTGCTGCTGAGGCAATGCCTCCAATGGAACAACCTGGAGCCGTGCCCCCAGCTGGTGGTCCCGTTCCGGCTGTTCCACCAGTTAAAAAAGAAGAAGAAAAGAAACCAATTCGATTAATTTCTAGTGTAGAAGATGATTTTGACGCCACTACAATTATTGAGGCTAAAGTGCGAAGATGTCCAAGATTAAATGAAGGTAGATTCAATACTGATGTGTATGCATGCCTACCAGCTGTAATGTCTTCACATGTTACTGAAGATACCAAGGACAAATTGAATGAACGTATAATGATAATTGATAATCCGGCTGAGAATCCAATTGACATCAATTTCTTGGAGCAGCGAGATTATCTAACCTGGATGGATAAATATGGTGATGCTTGTGTAACTGAAATAGCAGAAGAAAAGAAAGTGTAATTTTATAATTTTCCATTTTGGTTTCTCTGATTATAAGCTATAATATAAGTATGAGCCAGCCATGGAGATGTCATTCATGATCTCAACATGGGCCTGGATTCCAAGAAGATGGGGCTACTTGTTGTAGCCCCTAATTTTCAATCTGCAAAGGGATGGTAAAATGTGGTATGGTTTGTTGGTAAATGGTTGTTTGGAATGTGTTAGATATTTCAAACATACACCTTTGATTTGGGATTTTCATCTAGGATATTACAATTCCAGTAATGATTATGAAGTTGTTGAATTGGATATTTCCTTTCGAGGTAAATGTGTTCCATATGTATAAACAGGAAGAAAGAACAATTAAAACTGAACAAGATACTCAAAAGGAATTTGATCACTTGTTTGATCAACTGCTTGAAGCGGAAAAAGAACGAGATGATGAATTAGCTTATTCAATATTTAAACAGATTATTCAATTAATCTGATTTTGGCCCTGTCTTCTAGTCGGTCTAGGATATTGGCCCTTCAAGCCAAAGACGTCAGTTCAAATCTGATCAGGGCTATTTAGTTTCTTTGAAAATTTAATACAGAATGAAAGGCTGAGGAGGAACAAAGCCAATATTTAAAGGTTACAAATTCCTCGTTCGTGCGGGCGAAAATGCGGTCTTGGTATATTTTTGAGAATAAGAAGAGTTGATAAGGGACATGTTTACGAATCGCAAAATTTTAATTAACCCTGAATAGAATTCGGTTGTGTTTTTCATTCTGTATTTTTAACTCCATAGTGTAACGGCAGCACTGGAGATTTTGAATCTCCCAGTTTAGGTTCAAATCCTAATGGAGTTGGTGACCTATAGCTCAATGGTAGAGTACACGACCGATAATCGTGCGATCCTGGTTCAAATCCATGTAGGTCAAATGACCTGTAGCTCAACGATAGAGCACACCCCTTATAAGGGTGTCGTTGTTGGTTTAAATCCAACCAGGTCTATTCTGCTTCGAGGCACCTGAAAGCAATGATGTGCCGCCAGAACATCTAGTGAGTAGGGTGCTCGGTTTTAAAATTTTAAGAGAGGAGAATTATAAAATGATTCGTGGTCGTTGTCGAACTAATCTTGATGAATATAGAATGGAATGTTGGCCGGAACGGTTTGTTGCTGTTCCAAGAGAAGGGGAATGGATTGAATCTAGAGGAGGAAAACGTCTGAAAGTTTGTAAAGTTACACATTGTTTCTGCCGGGATGAGGTTTATTTTGAGTCTGGAGCGTGCAATCATTATCCGTATATAGAAATTGAATTAACAAAAATCATTGTTTAAACAAGTATAATATTCGGAATGTGGGCTAGTTTGGTTTAAGCCACGTGGCCTGGGACCACGTAATCGCAGGTTCGAATCCTGCCATTCCGATTAACGAAATATATTTGAAAGGTTCATAATGAAAGCAGCAGGACATCTCATCATTGATTACACAGCTTTGTTGCATCGCTATGGTGTTGATTCAGAAGTTTCGATTAATTTTCGGAATAAGCATCAGTATAATACAGAGTTTGTTAATCGAGCACAAGCAATGGATCGTCTCTTTCGTGAGAGAGATAATCATGCTTTAATTGAAATGGAATAATTGTTTTAAGGAGAAAGCAAATTGAAATTTAAACCGTCTTTTAATAAAGTAATTGTAAAACGTGAGCCTCCAAAGACAAAGACCGAAGGAGGAATTGTTCTTCCGGCAAGTGCAAAGATTCTTGGAACGATAGCAGATGTACTTGCCATTGGTCCAGGAAAGACATATCCTTCAGGTGTACAAGCTCCACAGCCATGTGCTGTTGGAGATAAGGTGTTGATTTCTACACAAGGTGGAACAACATTAGAAATGGATGATGGTGAGTGTTTGTTGTTGGAATTTGATGATATTCTTGCAATTGTTGAGAAAGGAACGTAAAGGTAAGTAACATGAGTAGTACAAATCGCAGACCTCGTAGAGAACAGTTTGATGACGTGGTGGATAGTGAAAGTCGTGTAAAGCCTAATGCAACACAACGTAAGATGCAAAATAAGCAATCAAGGATGAAAATCAAAGCTGTTTTGAATAAGTTTAATTATGATGACTTTGATACATTTGTTGATGAGTTTGAAGAATAAAATAGAATCATTTGTGGCGGAATAAGTAGACGCTTGCAACGGTTAAGTGGGTCAGGGATGTAATGGGTGGTAGCCTGATCAGCCGTATCCTATTACAATCGAACAGCCGATACGCGGTCCATATGCAGTGGTGTAAATCCCTGCCAAATGATTCATTATAATAGCTCAGTGCCGCTGGACGGCTTGATAGGGTTTTGCCCCGCTGAGCTTTAAAAATAATTGAATGTTTATGAGAACAACCTCTTCCTGGCAGGTGTTGTCGACGACGTGGCTGCTCGACGGAGAAAGCCGGTATGATGGGTCAGGGCTGAACATTCAATTTTATGGGCGTGTAGCTTAATTGGGAAAGCGGAACACTTGCAATGTTCAGAATGAGAGTTCGAGTCTCTCCACGGTCCAATATTTTAGCGGTGTAGAGCAGTGGTTAGCTTAGCTCCCTCATAAGGAGAAGGTCGATGGTTCAAATCCATCCACCGCTATTTAATTCCTAAGATATCTTATAAGGTCTGTAAGGAAAATGAGTTTGGTAGACTACATTTTACATAGCCTTAGTGATATGGCAGACGTGAAGATCTTAGGAGTTTTGACGGTGTGGTGGAATTGGCAGACGCATTGGTTTCAAGAACCAATACCCTTCAGGGTGTAAGAGTTCGAATCTCTTCACCGTCACTGTGGCCATAGCTCAACTGGTTAGAGCACAGGATTGTGGCTCCTGGTGTCTGGATTCGAATTCCAGTGGTCACCTTCCCTGGTGGTTCAATGGTAGAACGTGCGGCTGTTAACCGCAAAATGAAAGTTCGATTCTTTCCTGGGGAGTTATGAAAAAGAATAAACCAAAACTTCCTAGAGGTAAAATGCCTCCTCCAACAAATGTCTTTAAAGACAAGAAGAAAGAGAAGTCTAAAAATTGGTGTCGTGATAAATCAAAGGAATGATTTTGACCAAGCATAATCCCAAACCAAAGTATAAATGGTATATAGGTAAGTTTCATAACGAGCAATGTTTAAAATGTCCACATGCTATTCCACATCAAGCTGATTCGTTGGGAGAACATGATAATGGACACATGTGTGGTGGTTTTTGTATGCATTTAAACATCGAAGTTTATTGTGGAAGAACTCGAGCACCTAGGAAGAAGAAATGAAATCCACAGATTATGTCTTTTTAGTTTGGTTAGCAGCAAAATTGATAATAGATGCAATTGGATTTGTGTATATTATTTGGCGATTGAAATGATTTTAGAATTCAAAAATGAATACAGATTTTTAAGTAATTTTTATCATAGCCCAATTATTTGGCAGCAACGAACATGGCCGACAGTTGAACATGCATATCAAGCTGCAAAAAATTTAGATTATGCAGATGCTATCTTACAATTATCTACAGCAGCAAGGGCTAAAGCAAAAGGTAAAACCCTTCCTATCCGATCAGATTGGGAAGCAATTAAATTATCTGTAATGGCTGAATTGGTTTATTGTAAATTCGAGCAACATGCGGACTTAGTTGAGTTATTGCTTCAAACGGATGGATTGTTAAAAGAAGGTAATTATTGGCATGATAATTTTTGGGGAAGTTGTTTCTGTCAAAAATGTCAAGATCAAGGATTAAACATGTTGGGGAAATTATTGATGATTGAAAGGGATTTTCGAAAATGAAAGATTCAAAAGGTGCATTTGGTACCCTTCCCGTATTAAAGGTATTCCCTTGTGATTGTGGTGGGGAGGGATTAGTAATCGTTGCTGAAGACGATCCATGGTATGAAGATATTGCAGGTGGTCCACATGTAAATATTGCATTTTGGGGAATGGCTCCATACAGTAATAATCGTTTGGGTTGGAAAGACAGATTGCGTTGGGCTTGGAAAATATTGCGGACTGGAACACCGTTTAATGATATGGTTTGTCTTAATGGAGCAACAACTAAACGTTTTGCAAACCATTTACTTTATTTAATTGATAAGTATAATAACCATAGTTCCAAAGATGAATTACAACCTATAATTGAGGAGAATGAAAATGAGTGAAGAAACTATTCAAGAACAACCAGTTAAAGTAAGGCAAACGGCAGTTCGTGGTGTTATCAAAACAGCAAGACAGCTTTTAGTTGAAGGCAAAGAAGATAAAGAAGTTAAGCAAGTCATCGTAAATATGTATCTGGCTGCTGGTCGTACTGAAAAAGATGCAAAGGAATCAGCGGCTGTTGTAATGCATGATGTAAAGCACAGAGAATTAAAAGGCAAGCCTCAGCAGGAATAGTCTTCCTGCTTTGACGGAGAGGATTTCATCTTCTCCGTTTTTTCTTTAATGTGTTTTTAGAAAGAGAATATATGAAGATGGATCCATGTTCTCAATGTAAACACGTTAATAATTATGATTTTTGTCATACTTGTGAGCATCGTAAGAAGAAGAAAAAGTCTAAGGAGAAAAAGAATCATGGAAGTTCATCTGAAGAATCGAGTGAAATGCAAAGCAAGTGAAATTGAAATAGGCGAAACATTTCGCTTAATTGAAAAGCAGCAATGTTTAGAGGTAATTGATTTATCCCAAATTGATATGTTTAAGGATGTTGAAACTAAACTTACATTACGAGATGATGTTGTTTATTGTGTTGCAATTGATACCGGAGTTGTGCAAATAATTCCTAAAAATATTGATGTGTATAAAGTAAATATTGTTGCAGAGGAGAAATCATGAAATCCCAAACTGGTTGGGTACTTAAATCCAAAAAGAACGGCAAGTATTTGGACTGGAACGACGACTACGAATATACATCAAATATTTTCAATGCGAGATTTTATTCTACTCGCAGAAAAGCTAGAGATTGTAAACCAGTTAGCGAGACAGTTCGAAAAGTTGTAATAACTGTTTATTAAAAATGCCAACTAAAGTGGTACATTGTCAAAAACAGCCATATGATGTCTACATTGGTCGTCCTTCAAAATGGGGAAATCCATTTACAATTGGAAAAGATGGAACAAGACAAGAAGTCATACAAAAGTACAGAGAATGGATTTTGCAGCAACCTGTTCTATTGCAGGACTTGCATGAGCTAAAAGGAAACGTATTAGGATGTTGGTGTGCTCCATTGCCTTGTCATGGAGATGTTTTAGTTGAATTGTGTGACGGCAGGAGTTTCTTTTAATGACCGATAAAATCCAAATTGGTGATAAAGTAAATGTGTTCTTTGAAAATATAGATGCTGAGTTTGATTTGGAAGTTTTACACATTCCAGTGGCAACAGGTGATTCTTGGCATTTAAGAACAGAAAATGGAACATTGATATACGTTAATATGTTTTCGAAAATGATCAAAATTAATTAGGAGAAAGAAAATGTCTTTCGGACTATATTTACTTGCTGGTGTTGCTGTACTGGAATTTATTACTATAGGAGTTTTAAAACATTGGTTGAGTGAGGAAGAGCGGACAACACGTAATCTTTTAAATGTGTTAGGCAATGTGTTAGATGAGCGTGATGAATGGATTGCTAAATATAATTCTGAAATTGAAAAGCAGAGGAAGGATATTTATCTGCAAAAACAATAGTAAAACCATATTAATTTAATTTAAGGAGCAGTACGATGAAGAGAGCACGAACATGGATGGTTGTGGTTCTGTTGGCAGGATTGGCAGTAAACACAGTTTTAACATCAATGAGGATTGAATCAATTAAGGAAGATTTACATTATTCAAATCTCGTTACGGAAGTACAATTTGATTATGTTTTTTATGGTTTAAATTATTTGTATGCAAAAGAAAATGCAGTTCAGAATGTTGCGAAATATCGAAAATCTTCGGTTGTAACAGTATACATAGAGTATGACCAAATCAATCCACTGACCGGCGAGAATTTTAGGTGTTGTGCATCGGGGGTGGTTATTGATCCGAATGGAATAATTTTAACTGCTGCTCATGTTGTTGATGATGTTACACCAGGCCCGTATAATAGATTTTGGGTTGTTTTTGCTGATGGTGTCGAACGCGAAGTCTTATACACATCAAATGCAGGAAGTCGAAATCCAGATGTGGGAATTATTTGGATTGACCCAGATGGGTTGAATTTGGAGCCGGTTGAAATTAAACATCCACAAAATGCAACACAGGTTGGAGATACAATCGTTGTCGTTGGAATGCCTTTTAATCTAACATTTACTGTTACATCTGGTATTGTGAGTCGCTTAAATGTTGACGTTGCAGATCCGATAGGTGCTGTGCAAAAGTATATTCAAATTGATGCTCCGACAAATCCAGGAAATTCTGGAGGTCCAGTTTTTGATTCAAACGGAGATTTAATTGGTATCGTTTCTTGGTTGTATCGAGGAACCAATGGATTAAGCTTTATTGTTCCAATTGATAGAATAGCTTTAGGTATCGCAAAGTGTAGTGAGAAACAAGAGAGGTAATAATGACGGATTTGATGTTAGATCTGGAGACAATGTCTTCTGGTTCGGAAGCAGTCATCATCCAAATAGGAGCTTGCTATTTCGATCGATATACGGGTGAAATAGGAAGCTCCTTCCTTGTAAATGTGGATTTTGTTTCTGAGAAAATTGGTGAATTTGACGGATCAACAATTTGTTGGTGGTTGAATCAAGCTAAAGAAGGTAATCTACTAACATTCTTAAATAATCCAGTTAAATGTTGTGAAGCTTTACGGCAGTTTAAAGCATTTGTAAAGGATGCAAAACAGATTTGGTCACACGCAACCTTCGACTTTGTTATAATACAAGAAGCATTAAAGCGGTTCAAGATAAAACCTCTTCCGTATCGTGCTGCGAGAGACATTAGAACTTTAGTTGATCTTGCTGGATTACCGAAACAAGATACTTCAGTCACAACACATGATGCTTTAGAGGATTGTATTTTCCAAGTTAAGTATTGTGTTGAGTGTTTTAAGGCATTACGAAAATGAATGATTTTGAATACATTAAACCAATTGAATTTGATCCAGCTTGGGATAATTGGATAAAAGTTAGAGAAGAACTAATCGATCAAATGCAAGATTATTTTCGATTGTCCTTAAAAGATCTGTTAGGCGAAGAATAAATGGTTTACATCGATCCATCTACACAACCAACACATCAATACACAAATTCTAATGGACATATATCGTTGTGTATACCCTGGACACATGATACGGTCATTATGATGTGTAATGATCAGAAGACATGGATGCCTGAACCTGTTTGGGTTGGAAGTGGTGGTATACATCTAATTAGGAGTTAAAAATGAAAATCATGCTATTGGTTTTAGTAGGAGGTTTTGTCTTTCTAATGCATGGGTGTAGTGGCACAGGTTTTGATAAGCAAGCTGCGTTGGTTCCGGACTATGTAACTGTTGGAATTGAACAAGGAATGTATAATCATAGTCCCGAAGATTGGAGTGGGGTTAATATCTCTGCAACATGGGAATTTAAAAAGGCTGACTGATATGACAATCTATATTCCTGTAGGTACCACAGCTTCTGGTAAGACAACTAAATGTCGTGAATGGATAAAGAATAATCAACCTGCTGTTCTTGTCGAAGCTGATGCTTTACGAACGATCTTCTTTGAAAAATACACATTTGATCCCAAACTTGAAAACCCTATTCGCCAAATTATGGTTGCGTGTGTATTAAATTGGTTGGATGCACAGTATAATGTGGCTGTAGATGATGCTGTATTCTTTTTGTCAAAGAACGATAGAAAGTACTTTGAAGATTATGTACAAGAATTGTTCGGAAGATACGAGATCATTTGGGATTTCCTTCCGATCCCAACAGATGAAGAAGTTCGTAAAAGACGCAAAGGAACCGAACGAGGAATCTCGTTAGATCAGTGGATAGAGATAAAAAATCGACATGCGATGTTATTGGAGAAAGATTAAAAATGAGTGACTTTGAAGAAGAGATTCTTTCTAGAGAAATGTTTAATCCATTTCCGAAACGAATCCAATTTAAAGAAGGAAATCTTTATCTCTATGGTCAAGATATGGATTTTCATCTAGGTATTCCAGCCGATGTTGTTTTTGGGGTTGAAGATTTTAATGATGAAAAACTTAAATTAACTGCTCCTGGTTATGGATTAAGACCTTATGGCAATGGAGCAATATATTTGGAAAAGAAACTAATTCAAGATCTTTTGCAACAACAGAAATCAGCTGCTCAGCATAATGAGGTAGTCATTATTGAATCGTCGCAAAAAGAATATTATTCGGATACTGAACTTCTTGATTGGTTACAAGAGCAATTAAGCAAAGCACAATATACAGGTAAAGTCATCTTTCGATGGTCGTCAAATGGGAGGGGAATAAGATTGCACGAGACGACACAGTTTGGAGCAGTATCTTCAATTCGCCAAGCAATCATTAATGCAATACAAAAAGAAAATGGTCAAACACCAATTATTTGTTCAAGGTGTCGGGGAACAGGATGTATACACCCTGAACCAGATCCAGCTTGTAATGATCCATGCCCAAACTGCAATGGAACAGGTTTAAAGTAAACCAAACTAAGGAGAAAGATCAATGAACGACGATCCTCTTGATACCATTGACTACGAAACATTCCAACAACTTCCTTTACATGCAATAGAAATAGGAGCTTTGTTTCTTCCAAATGGTCTCCAAAATCAAAAAGAAACATGTTGTCCAGGAGAACGAGTTTTCCTCCTTGAACGTCAATCTCAGTCTACTTCTAAATTAATAATGCGAAAGTTGACAGATATTAAGGAGATCTAAAAAATGAAAGCTTGGGTAATTAAACAACATCATCCAAAGAAAAATTTGTACTGGGATGACTACGCAAGAGCTTGGGGACCTTTATCACACGCTTTATTATCTTGTACGAAAAGCGAAGCATTTACTGCAATAGTGTGCACTAAAATAAATGAACCATTTAAAGTTGTTAAAGTCGAAATCAAGGAAGTCTAAAAATGAAAGCTTGGGTGTTAAAACATAAAACAAAGAAAAATCTATATTGGGATGATTTTGATAAACAATGGGATAAACTATACTATGCTACATTATTTAAATCAAAATCTGAAGCACGTAATTACGCATCATGGCAATTTCAAGGAACACTTTTTAAACCTATCAAAGTTGACATCAAGGAAATCTAAAAATGAATCTGAGAGAACTAATTCAATATTTCAATAATCTTGGTCCTAACGATCATATAGATATTAGCCAAGAAGAAGTTGATGTTATTATTCAAGCATTAGAAGTTTTGGACGCAATAAATGAATGATATTTAACTTCAAGGAAGAATCAATGACTCCTCTAGAACTCCAAATCCAAATAAATGACTTAAAAAAGTTTTATAAACATAATCAAGCCTTAACCAGTATCCTTAATAGATCCATTTATCTATTAAACGAGGGCAAATTGGATGAAGCTCAAAATCTGGTTAAAAATGTGCCTTCTAATCAGGAACTTTTAATAAACCTAATTAATAAGTTGAAAACCAAATCGGTATTTAAAACATTAAAAGAAATCCATGATACACACACATCGAATCTTAGAAAGCTAATTGGATATTCATCTCTGATAACTCATGTAGCAATAGAATGTGAACATGGTAATTTTGAATATGCAATGTTGTTGCCTCAACTGTTAGAAAGACAAAATGAGATATGTTATCAGATGATGGAAAACCCCAGCTAACAAATCGAAAAGCTAGTAAAGAGGAGAATAGAAGTGAAAACGTTTAAATCGCCAAAATGTGGCAGTTGTAATAGCGAGATGACACTATCGAAAGATAGTGAATACTGGATATGTGAGTACTGCCAGGGTGAACAAGGACCCATCAAAAGAAAAGCTAATAACGAGGAAAAGAGAAAATGGAATTTGAAACAGGATCTTTATCCAAAGAAGTTTGGTGTAGAATAGAAAGTCGATTGTGTAAAGAGCAGAAACAGAATTTTAGATTAGCTGTTAAAAGCATGAAAATGAGTCTTATAAATCAAGGTGTCGAAAAAGAGGATTTTCAAATATATTTAGTAGACCAAATCAAAAAGGAGATCACGGATGACCAGAGCTAACTATGAAAAGTTGTTTGAAAATGTAAATAAAGTGGTTCAAGAAGAAATGGCACGAGACGAGGAATCGCCAGTTTCGGATACACCAGATACTCCAGTCCAGGGGGTCGATGAGCCAGAACACAAAACTGGCGATCTTCCAAGAGAAGTGTTTGATAAGATTGAAGAGTTGACAAATGATGGTGAAGGACTTGAGGCTCTTGATCGATTCAAAGAGGCAACGATAGATTTGTTTCATATTTTGGTGGATCAGATTGAAGAAGAACATATTGAAACATATCTTATGAACACTGTTGATGCTAATATTGATGCAGCTTCGGGAAATCTTGAAGGCAATCTGGAAGAGCCAAAAGAAGAAATGGTTGGTCCAGAAGATGAACCTGAAGTCGAATGTAAAATGAAAAAGGATGAGTTGCCAGAAGAGGAAGAATGGTAACATGAGCAAACTTGATTTAACAACAAGAATTCTTGGTGAAATGAGAAAGACTGCAATCACGAATTCTTATCTACCAAAGGTTATCAAAGATTGTGTTGTATTGGTTAATGTTGTTGGTGATGTGATTGTTTCTAAAAATCTAATAAGGTGATCTAAATGAAGATCATAAAATCATATGACTGGAATAATCATCATTACGTTGTAATTGAGGATGATGTCCTGGGTCGAGTTCCCCTAAAGTGTCAGGATAAAGATGTAGAATCAGTGGTTAATAATCTTCGGGAATTGGCATTAAAGACACCTGAAGAGCCAAAGACTAATATTTCTGGGTTAACAGATGATGAATTGGTAGCAGAAGTAAAGAAACGTAACATACAACTTTATGTAAGAGGGGAAGCAAAATGACTGTAGAACTGATAAGACGATATACTTGGAATAATTCAGATTATGCCTATTTTCGTTTTGCTGACGGTTGCACAGCGGCAATGAACGCTCCGTTGGGAACATATGTAACTGATGATGATTGGATTGCTTATGCATTGCAGTGGTATGATCTGACACATACTCCTGAGCCTGATCCCGTGATTCAGATTTTGATGAATTGCTCAGATGCTGATCTTGTTGCCGAAGTTTTACGTAGAAAATTGGTGATTACTGTGGAAGGTGGAGTTGTTTAATGGCTACGATAACTTCTATAGGATCAGGTAAGTGGTCTGTTGCCGGTACTTGGGACACAGGTGTCCCTGCTGATAATGACACAGTTGTCATTGCTGCAGGTCATTCGGTGGAATTCGATGTAGATCAATCGGGTTTTGCTAATGGTATTGCAGGATTGACTATTACCAGCCATGCAACCACACCAGGGATGTTATTCTTCAATGTTGGAGCTACGACTAAGCATCTTAAGATCAAAACAGGAACTACTATTAATGGGACAAATGCTGCCACCAAAGGCAGATTGTTGTGCAATTCCGATGGAGCCTGGGCCACTGGAGATACTCGACATCCGTTTGCCAGTAAAGTGACTATTGAGTGTATGACGACAGGTTATATCGACGGAACGTATCTCGATATTAAGATTCTCTGTGCCGAACCAGCTAATCCTATTATTCGATTGTCCGCTGACGAAGCTATAGGTCAGACTGAATTGAGCGTAGACACAAATGTCACTGGGGACATCTGGGCTGCTGGTGATACGGTTTCAATTTGTGATTTACAAAAGGCACAGGAACATGAAACTCGTGTTATTGCTGCTGGGGGAATTGCTGCTTCCACTATCACTGTTACGGCTGGATTGACTGCCGCAAAAACAGCGGGGAACTATCCTTGTATAATTGCTCTTGCCACACGAAACGTTAAGATCATAGGTGGGTCTGGATCGTCTCAAAAGTGTATTGCTAATGCTGTTAATGCCAGAGTCGATGCTTGGATGTACTGTGCTACAGCAGGACAGGGATTTGGGTTTGATGCCTGTACGGGATTGACTGTAGATGGTGGGTATTATGGCGTTGGTCCGACGAGCGGATGGGCCTCTGGTTGGTCAAGAGGGTTTCATAACTCCACTGTTACTTGGTCTGGTGGTACAAGTAGCGGGAACAACAGTGTATTCCATACCTGTGGTGTTATATGGTCTAATGGCACAAGTGCCGGAAATACCAACACATTCAATCTCTGCTCCGTCACATGGACTGGAGGTACAGGCAGTGGGAATAGTACCGGGTTTTATCTTTGCACAGTCATCTGGTCTGGCGGCACAAGTAGCGGGAATAGCAATGGATTCCATACGTGCACCGTCACCTGGAGCGGAGGCACAAGTAGCGGGAATAGCAATGGATTCTATACGTGCACCGTCACCTGGAGCGGAGGCACAAGCAGCGGGAATAACAATGGGTTCAACAACTGCACCGTCACCTGCTCGAACACCACAAGCAATGATACAACAGCATTTCGCCGGTGTCCCTTTGTCACATTGACCGATGTATCTCTCTTGGGGGCTACCGAGTTCGTTGATTACAACAACGAATGGACTCTTGCGAACGGTTATGTTCTCTGGCATGGAGTGGATGGTACGGCTTCTGCTATCAAAACACTTTCTAAGGGTGGAATTACGGAGAGTGAAACCATTACTGTTCCTACAGGATATACACAGGGATTAAAATTAACTTGCGAGTCGGCGACATTTCATGGTTTCTATCAGGAACCAGTTACTATAATGCCTGGGGAGACTTTGCGAGTTCGTGGGTATATTAAGATTGCAGATGACCATTCGACTTATCCTCCAAGATTGGAGATTATTGACCAGGGAAGCGATCCTATTGTATCAAGTAGTTACACTTCATTGGATTCTGATATTGTAAGTGGAACCGAAACAGGGTGGCAAGAAGTTGTCGTATCTTATAAGAATACTGGTTCAATTCCTAAACTTGTGTGGGTTCGTCTAACAGCCAAGAGAGCCAGTGGTGATGTCTACTTTGCCTGGACAAAAGATGGTGATTATCCCGATGAAGCTGATGTTCGGGATGGTGTGGATTATCAATTCGCCGAAAAGATAGGAATGTTAAAACTTCCTGTAGTTGGAAAAGTAAGAACTGGGACTAGCTATGGTGCTGGTGGAATTGAATTCTCTGGAACAGATGTTCTTCCTGGAGCATCCAATGTTGTTGATGGTATAGGGTATGGAGCAAATGGAACAGAATATACAGGAACATTTGCTCAAAACAAAAAGGATAAATCTCCCAACATATTTAATGATGGAATTGCAACAGGAGATAATCTTATAAACAATTAATATGCCACAACAAAATAAGAATAATTGTAATTCAAAATCTAAATTAAAACGACCAACAATTGATCTCTTAATATTCTTAGAATTAAAACGAGTTAATAGACATCTTCGAAAAATGATCAAGCTTCAACAATATTTTATAACAAAATATCCACCAGCACAAGGAGAGTGATTATGTCTGAAAAGAATTTTAAAGTTAACAATGCTGCAACAATTGTGTATCAGGCCCCAAACAAAGAAACAGGAGCAACTGTAATTGCTGAAATCTATCTTCCAACTGGACTTAAAGACATCATTAACTTCCCAGATGTAACCTTAACCGAACGAGGAACAACAGGGGTTTATGTTGGTACATTTACTCCTGATGATGTTGGTGAGTGGGTTGTCTTAATTCATAAACAGGATGGATCAGGACAAGTAGTTAAGAGATATTCTGTTGGATCTCATAACATGCAAAGTGTTGGTGATGATGTTAATAGTCTCCAAGGTGATGTTACAACGATTGATTCTAAAATTGATGTTATTGATACTAAAGTCTCTTCAATTGATACTCCACCGATGGTTAGCTAATGGCTGAGCAATATGCTCTTGGGTCCAACCGAATCTTTTATAGATCCAAGGGTTTCCAAGAAAATATATTAGTGCAAGGTAAATTTCTTAATCCTGCAATTGTGTGGACATCACTAATAACTCTTCAAGAAGCAGGACAAGGATTGTATTATTTAGATATTGTTTTTGATATGTTAGGAATATGGGTTGGATTATTTTATGAGGACAGTGTTAAAACAACATCTCAGAATTTCTATGTTATTAAAAGAAAAAGTTCCTCAAGTGGCAATATTCTAAATCATTAGGGAAACATCCCATGACTAAAGAAGAACAGAAACAATTGTTGGAAGTGACATTCAAAGCAGACGAGATCTTCAAAATAACATGTGGGTGTTTAGCAGATTGTAAAATTAAGGAACCTTCTTTTACAACATTAAATGATCTTTTAGATTTTCTTCGAATCAATGTCAAACACATTATGTTTGATTTAGAATCCACACAACGCGAAAAAGCAAATTTAGAGGCAATGTTAAACAAACAACATCATGATGAGGGAGATCAGAATCCATGAACAAGGAAGATCGTGTGGTACTGGATGATGTTAAAACTCAGTTAAAAGACATCAAAGAAGATTTATCTAATTTGAGTGCGGAAAGTAATGTCACACAAACTAAATTGGATATTGTAATATCCAATGTTAATGATCATCTGCATGAACATAAACTCTTAAGAATAGCAACATACACCGCAATGCTTTCGGCAATTGTTGGTTTAATTTTAGCTATTGTAAAAATGTCTTAAACAGGAGAATCTTGCATGGATGCTTATATCGATCGTATTTTCTTTGATGCTCAAGGTTACACAGGTAACACTTACTATTTTCGAATTGTTCGCAGAGCAGATAATTACATTTGGGATACAGTTGCTGAAGCTTTTGCCATAGACACAACTTGGGTTAATTCTGCAATTGAGATGTCTGATGCTCAAATGAATGGGCAGTATCCTGTTATCATTCCTGAAGATTTCCCTTCTAGCACCTATGAAATCACGATTTATCTGCAAGCAGGAAGTGTGCCTGCTGCAAGTGATGATGTAGAATCCACTTTTGAGGCTAAGGTGGGATCTGTTTTTGGGTTTTAATTATGTTTGAAAAGCTTTTTGAAATGTTGTGTCAAATAGAAGAAGGATATGCATCAGCTCGAAAGAAATATGCTGATAAAATTGATGCGGAAACATTCGAAGAAATAGTTAATGCAGATTTTACAAATTCTAATAAATATACAGAATGGATGGCCCGAGAAATTGTAAATGGTGCTTCAACAGAAGATGTAATTAAGCTAATCAATGACTTCGATTTATTTCTAAAACACAAATTATTACAACCTGGACAAACCGACATTTATCAATTTGATGCAGATCAATTAAAAAATCTTTTGAAAGATATAAAACAAACTCCAGCTAAAAAGCATCAAGAAGCGGGAAGTCAACTAGTTTTTGATAATGAATATTGTAGTATTTACAATATCTTTGATTACAAAGCATCTCAATGGTTTTGTCGTGGAACAAGATGGTGTTTGGGGTCATTAAATACGACATACTGGGAAGAAAAACAACGCCATGGATATTATTTTTATGTTTTAATTTTAAAACAACCACTAAAAATTAATCTTGAATTTTGGGAAAGAGGCGTTCACGAAAAACCATATAAGATTATGAAATTAACAAGAAATGCGAAAATCGGAATTTTAGCACTACCAAATATAAAAGATTCTACATACATAGAAATATATAATGAAAAAGATGATCTTTTAAATCAAGATTTCAATAGTGTGTTATTGAAAAGTATAAATGTGCCTTTTTCCACATTTAAAAAAGGTAAAGATATGTATGGTGAATAAAATGGAGTTTAATTCATGAAGCGTGATTGGATTCGCGAATTTGTAGACAACAAAGATAATTTCATGCGAGATATTCCCATGCACGAATGTGTTTGTCACATTTACGAAATGGGAGATCAAGAACTAATTGCTTTCTACAAAGAAATGGATGAAGGATATAAAGATCCTACAGGTAAACGATACGAAACATATGAGCATGACAAGAGAGAAGTAGAAGCTGAACTTCTCCGTAGGAACTTAGCTAAAGTTAAAGCTGAAGGCAAAGTCCCTAACAAAGATGACAATGAAGAGAAAGTAATTAAGACTTTAATGGAAGCTCCTGAGGATCCAAAGGACAAAGAATTCGACAAAGCCTTCCAACCCAAAGCAGACAAAGAGATCACGCCAGGGGAAGAGGAACAGCCTAATCCTGAGCTAACCGATGAGCCTGAAGAGGAAGAAGAACCAGCTGAAATCGATTTCGATAAGATCTACATTGGACATACAGATGATGTTCATTATTATCTTGTTGTTGACAGATCTGAAGAAGCTGAAGTCACCGATCTCCAATTAGTTAATCAAGAAGGAGATCCGGTTTATTCAGCTAAGGAACATGATCTGGATCCAACAAATGTTGAAACATTTATCGACAAGGTCATCCAAGAAGTTGATATTGCACAATTAGAAAGATCTGTTGTGTTACAATACATCCTTCCTGAAGATGAAGAGGAAGAAGAAATTGAACCTGAAGAGGAAGAGCCTGAAGAGTTTATGGGTGGTGAAGAAGAGGAAGAAGAACTTCCTGCTCCTGAGCCAACTGAACCTGCTAAGCCAAAAACCAAACCAATGGAATCTAAGGATGGAGATATGAAAAAGAAATTGTCTGAAACTCTCATCAAGGATGAAAAGGGAAACGAATTTGATATTGAACTTTTAGACGAAACAGAAAAGAGGATTAAGCTTCGAATCAATGACAAAGAATATCGATTCACTGCAGACTTTGCACATCTATTTGGTGCAAATGAAGGTCGCATGACTGATGAGGGTATTAAAGAATTAGCATTGGAAACCATATCCCATCTTGATGAACAAGATTATGTTGAATTGGTTGCACAGCGGACGGTGGAATCTAAGAATGAATCCAAAGTCCAAGAAACAGTTGTTTTAATTTCAGTTGATGAAGAGGCATTCAATGAAGACCCAACTCTCGATAAGATAATGAGAGAAAAATTAGGATTTCATTTCATGTCGACAGGTGCAGGGTCAACTGAATATGTTGTAGAAGAAAAATTATCTGAGGTTAAACAAAAGATAAGAAACAATGTAATCCCAGGCATCCAAAAATTAATTCATTATGAGGTTCGAAATGATTTAGATATGTCTGATTTTAATGAATCCAAAGTCAATGAGTTTGGTGAAGATTTTGCACCAGCATCTCAAGAAGAGGGTAATAAATACTTCGCCACACAATTAGTAACACATCTTATGAAGATGAAAAGCAAAGGTATGCTGGAGCCTGAAGAGGAAGAGCTCTTGAAGAAAGCTCAAGAAGCTGCTGGTATGTCGGAAGAAACAATGGAAGGTAAAGTCCCTAACAAAGATGACAATGAAGAGAAAGTAATTAAGACACTCATGGAAGAAGAAGGGATTGATTATCGAGGAAAACGAGTTAGGTTTACTGGTGAGAAAATGCATGGGCATGATGAACCATTGCCTCGTTGGGCAAAAAATTATGTTGGAAAGGTTGGGATAGCAACCTCAATTCGAAAAGATAATGAAGATGAAGGTGTTTATTTTGTTAAATTTGATGATGGACGTGAATTAAATTTAGCAGATGACGAGATTGAATTAGCAGAATCTAATATACAAGAAGAAGACTATGGCGTCATCAAACACGTGTATGAAGTTACATTTGTTGTGGATGGTGTCGAAAAGAAAATGCGAGTCGAAGCATTTGATGAAGATGATGCTAAGCAGATGATGGCTCGTAAGAAAGGTGTGGAAAAGGTTACTAAGATTGTTAAGATTGGTGAGTCCAAGAAGAACGAAGGTTATGAGTCTCCAGGCAAACGAGATGGTACTGGTCCATATAAAGCTTCAGCCAGGCGAAAAGCTGGATTGCCAGGTATGCGTAAATCAGAGGATGAGGAATGTGTAAAGGAAGATCACAAAGACATTCTCTCAGGTGGATTAGCAGACAATCGAGCCGAAGATGAATTTGATCCCGAACAATTGCAGATGGGAATCAAGGTTGAGTTAGAACATACTAACACACCTGAACTTGCTAAAGAGATTGCCATGGATCATCTAGCAGAAGATCCTCAATATTACACACACCTGGATCGTATGGAAAAGGGTGCTTGTGATGAACCTGGGGATCGTACCCATGAAGAAGAAATTGACGAGCCAACTGAGGAATGTGTAAAAGAAGAAACTGTTGAAGAAGCCAATTATCACATTCCAGATTCTCCAGATGCAAAAGCTGGAGATGTAGAAGCTATTGCTGCAGCTGTCCAGCAAATTGTTAATCGAAGATTAGTTAAAAGTGCTCGACAAACTGATGCTGGTTTTGAATTAAAGGGAGTTAAGGATATTAAAGCGGTTAATGCTCTGTTGCCTAAGGGAGTTTCATTGATGCGGGAATCTAAAATCAATGAAATGAAAGAGAATCGAAAAGCTGGTAATCACAAAACACATCTCAAAGAAGCCTATAAGCCTGAAGAAGTTGTTGCAACAACATTTGAGCCTGGTGTGTATTACTTCGGGGATATTTGTTATGTTATGAAAGATGAGATGTATCATGGTTTTTGGGGAGATAAATGTGATTTTAATGATGGAGTGTATGATTCTCCTGAAGGTAAATTTGCAGTTGCAGGCACAGCGTATGGTGATGGGGAGTATAAAGGATCAGATGGTATTCGATATGGGGTTGATGCAGGTGTTTTAGGAATTGTTCCTGAATCCATGTGGAAAGTTGATCGAAAAGAAGCCGAAAGTATGGGTCGAGTTTTTGATGTACAAAACAATTTACGGTTTGAAGCCGAAAACGGTGAATTTTCGGTTAATACAGATGGTCGACGTGTTGTAGTTAATACACGAGATGGAGATGAGGAAGAGGGTGAGGATGAAGAGGAATATTACGCTAATATTGATAATGAGGAAGCTGAATACGAAGAAGATGAATGTAAAATGAAAGAATCAGAAACTGTTGAAGAAGCTAAAAAGGATCCTAAAGCAGAAGTTCGCAATCGTGGCAATGTTGTATTCCCAGCTGGATCTAAGTCAGTAAAAGATGACAAAGATCATTTTCCAATTAACAACATTGGACAAGCTCGCAATGCATTAGCTCGTGTAAATCAATATAGTTCAGCACCTAAATGGTATACAGGGAGTTTAGATACTATGAAAAAGAAAGTTGCTTCCGCAGTGCATGCTAAGTATCCATCAATTAAGATTTCTAAGGCTGCAAAGGAATCTAAGGTTGATGAGAGCAAAGTTGAAGAAGTTGTAACTGCTCCTGTTGTTGAAGAATCTGACGAATCTGTTCAAATTGCTAATTTAATCTTAGGATTGAACAAGACCAAGCCAGTTGATGTAGAAATTAAAGAGAATGATACAGTTCAAGTCATGCTGTCTCGTAATTTCTATCCAGTGATTGAAGAAGGTGTGGTCCGAAAGGTTGAAAAGGATCGTATTCTGATTGAGTCAAAAGAAATTCCTAATTCAAACAGACAGTGGTTCGCTACCGATATGCACCGTTTTATAGTCATATCATAATTTATTTAAGTTAGGAAAGATAATTGTCGGCTTGGGGAGCCTGAGCCTATCACGGATTGGATAAATCAATGGCTCCATATTTTATTAACTAAGGATAGAGGATGCTATAGCATGAAGCTAATAGAAAGCTTAAAAGCTAATGTTCAATTAGTCGAATCTGATCGAAATAACCTTCCTGAAAGTGTATTGTCTCGGGCAACCTATTGCATTTGTAATTTAGGTGAAAAGAATGCAAATGGTCGAGTGTATGATAAGGAAGTTTGGGAAAAAGTTCTTTCAGATTCTGAACTCCAACAGAAGCTTGCGGATCGCTGTCTATTTGGGCATGCTGAACATCCGATGGAGACCCAATCAGATCTCCGAGAAACATCCCACATTATTCATAAGATGTGGATAGATGAAGCATCCAACAAAGTTTATCAAACTGTAGATATAGTTGATACTCCAACTGGTCGAATTGTTGATTGTCTATTAAGAGCAGGATCCAAAGTTGGAATGTCTACAAGAGCAGAAGGTGATCTGGAAGAGGTTGAGTTAGGTGAAGGTGTTAAGGTCCAACGAGTTGTTCCAGAATCATATCAATATAAAACAACTGATTTTACAGCAGATCCTTCGACATATGGTGTGGAACCTCTTGATGTTCGCATGAATGTTGCACAAACTCTTCAGAGAGAGTTAGAAAACAAACATATGAAGGCTGGAGACAGAGCATTTGCAGTTAAGCTGCTGGAATCCTTAAAGGTTGATGAATCTAATATTTCTGTTAATATTGAAGATAAAGGTCAGCAAACTAATATTCAAGTTTCGGGTGACTTAGCTGGAAATACTACAATCCAGAATAGTGCCGGGATTAATGTAAGTGTTAGTCCAACTCCGGAAGTTCCTCCGGGAGAAGAAGGTGGGGTTCTTGCTGGTGATATGGTTGCTCCTGAAGAAGAAATGCCTCTCGAAGAACCAGAATTAGCTCCTGGCGAAATGGGATTGGAAACTCCAGAGGAAGAGGAAGAAAAAGAACTTCCCATGGAGTCAGTTGAAGAATCTGAATCAAAGCTAAAAGAGGAAGAAGATTATTCCGGTTACCCATCAGATCAATATGACATTGTTTCACAGCAAAAAGCACAGAAATTTGCTGTTATAAATTTGAATCGCGATAAAATTGTAGCTGGTTGGTTTGATACAGAAAATGAAGCATTGGATGCTTTGAAAAAATTAAAGTCCTCAGTTGCCGAGTCCGAAGAAGTTCAAGAAGATGAAGAATTCAACAAATGTGTTGACCAAGGTGGTCGAGTTCGAACAGTATCAGGTGACAAGGAACATGGATTAAAGAAAGATGAATATGTTCGCTATTGCTATGATAAGTCAGGTAAGTCACATCGTGGTGAAGTAAAGACTAAAGAAAATGAATCCTCTGATATCAAATCACAATTAACTAATCTTAAAATAGCAGAAGCAACTGCTCGTGCAGAATGTGAAAAGTTAATCGAGGAATTAGAGGAATCTGAACATTCTGAATTACAAGTTCGAATGTTGCAAGATAGGATTAAGAAGATTCAAGAAACTGCTGAAGCCGAAGTTAATGGTCTTCGAACAATGCTAGAAACAAAAGCAGCTGATGCGGCTTCGACAACTAAACAGTTGCAAGAAGCTAAAACAATTGCTGAATCAAAGCTTGATGAATACCATAAATCACATCAAGCTGAATTAGTTGAAACTGCAAACAATGCTAAATTAACAGGACGTAACGAGGTACTTGCTGAGTACTTCGATTCTCGTTTGGCTCATCTGCGATTGAAGGTTGATACCAATACTCGAGCACTTCTCGAAGATTGTGAAACACTTCATGATGTAGATAGTCTCTTGGAGAAGATTATTGGTGTTGCTCGTCGGGGTGCACTTCATCCGGAGAAGATCAAGGAGGTCAAAATCCAAGAAACCGTGATAGTCGATGCAGAACAATCTGCGTCTGACAAATTAGTAAAAGGATTTCTAAAGTCTTGGACATAATAAGGAGATTATAAAGATGAAGCTGCAAGAAATGATTCAAAATGAAATGCGGAAGATGGATGCTGCTCGGGATTCCCTCATGGAACATCCCAAGATTAAACCCCTTCTGGCATCTGTTGAGAAGTACATGCTCGAAGAGCACAATCGTCCTATTACCCTGCACGAGAAGCGAAACGTTGCTCAGTGTCTGTACAATGCCATCCTCGAATGTGGCGTGAAGCAGAACAGTCGTCTGTTCGAGACTACAACTGAAGACAATATCAGCTTCTTGGGTATTCAGCTGCCGGTCATTGCTGCATTGCTGCCGACACTTGTGCTGAATGAAGTTTCTATCGTTCAGGCAATTGATCGTAGAATTGCGGCTGTGTTCTATCTGGATGTTAAGTATGGTACCAGCAAGGGTGAAGTTAGTTCAGGTGGAACCATGTTGTCTTCAACGACAGGACATCCGGAAAGTCAATCTGAGCGTCGGTATGCGATTGCTCACGTTGAGCGTGAAACGGTGTCTGGTGCTGGCGATGGTTCGAAGTCTGGAACTTGCTCGTTTGCTCCTGGCCTGATTAACCTGGAAAATGTTGTGATTGAGCAGAAGGTTAGCTCAACTTACACTGAACTGGGTACGTCAGATGAGGATGGTAACATCACTGGTGATTACATTACTGGTACAGGGAGCATTACTGCGGCCGGTGTGTACGCCTTTACAGTTTCCGGATCAACCTCTGGATCAACAATCCTGATTAGTTATGACTATCAGTATGATCTTCCGGCTGATGCATACGGCAATCTGGATGGTGTGCCCGAGGCGAACATCGAGGTTTCACAGTCGGCTGTTACTGCCCAGGATTTCCCTCTGAGAGCGAAATGGTCGCTGGGTGCAGAGATCGATCTTAAGAAGGCTCACGGTATTGATCTCGAGAGTGAACTTGTGAAGTATTTGGGTGGGGAAATCAAGTTCACAATTGATCAACGTGGATTGGACTATATTGATACTGCTGCGGCATCAAGTGATGCTGCAACTGCTCCAACGACTTGGGATGCTCGTCCTTCGCAGGGTGAAGCTTGGGTGTTCAAGAAACTGGAATTCCTGGATCGTATCCAAGAAGGCTCGAACAACATCTTCGATAAGACCAAGAGAGGTATCGCGACTTTCATGGTTTGTGGAAACAATGTTGCTCGAGTTATCAAGCAGCTGGGCAAGGATCATTTTGCTCCTGCTCCTACGGTCCAAATTCCGACTGGTCCGATTAAGATTGGTGTCCTGGACAATCAGGTAACTGTTATCCAGAATCCGTTCAAATCGACCAATAACTACACGTTAGGTTTCCGTGGACCGGACTATATGCATGCAGGTTTCATTTACTGTCCATATATTCCGCTGTTCGCAACGCCAACACTGACTACCAGTGATTTGATCTCTCAGAAAGGCTTCATGTCGTCTGCAGCCTTCAAGACGATCAACGCTGGGCTGTTCTGTGCTGGTGCGATTCAAAACCTGGCAAGTGGGTATGTGTTAGGATCGTAATCTGACAACTAAGTAACTTAGCCCCAATGGGGTGGAGGGAATGGATTCCAGTTAACACGGATGTGCCAAACTCCACCCCTTCTTTTTTATCTTGGAAAATTAAAATGATGGTAGAAGCTAAAGTTCGATCATTAATTGATCAAACATTAAACACTGGAATCGAAGAACACTATCTGTTTAAAGATCAGGTGTTTGTTGCTATATTCAAATGTGAGCAAGTTTTAGAAGATCTCATCAAAATAGGTGTCATTGATTTAGTAGATGATGATATTCCTGAACAGAAAATAATTCCCATATTGTATCCTCCTCCAACAGCTAATGGAACAATGTGTATTTCAGCTTGGAAAGACAATCCCAACGAACATATTCTATTTGATGAGAATGGTAATGAAATACCGTTGTCTGGATTTACAAAGGATTAACTAAAATGATATCAAAGTATCATCAATTATGTGAATCCCTATTGAATTTGCGGGAACAAGAAGAACGAACTTGGTATCATATATCGACCACAGACTTTGGTCCTGAAGTTAAATTTCTTCCCAGAGAACCAACATCGTCTTGTCAAGGGGAACCAGATACTCCACGTATATGTGTTTCACCATCATTAGCAGGATGTTTAGTTGCGGGTGTAGTTGGCTTTTCTTTTCCCAACACAATATATGTTTATACAACTCATGCTCCTGCAGTTCCAGCAACAGGTGTATTTGATGCAGAAGTAACAGAAGAGCATTGGATATTACAACCAGCTATATTCAAAAAAGTTGGGCAATTAGATGTGCAAAACATAAATGGGGAAGCCATACATGAGATGCAAAAAGTTGCTCTACCTTACTATGAAGAGGATCCTTCTTATTACCACCATATTCGAGCTAAAGAACTTATGGAAGAATGGTTAAAAACATATAATGCTGTTTCTTTGGAACCAGCAATGGCAGAAGCAGAAGAAGATAATGAACCAACAGATGAAGTTCCTTCTGTTCCTGCTCCAGGTAATTTCCATCAATATACAAATTGCAAGAGGAAATCTTAATGGCTGCTTTGTCAATATTAGACGATAAATCTAAATATGTTGCTTGGATAAAAGCGGAGTTTGAACCTCTTACCCTTGCTACTCCTGATGCTACAATTGAACAACAGATAGATAATGCTGTTCGATATTGGAATACACATTCCGCATACAAAATCTCACAAATGGTTACATATGCACCCGGACAAACGAGAGTTCAATTGTCGGAACAATTCAAGTCTGTTGTACAAATATATCCTAACAAGAATTCTAACTGGATTTGGAACGAATATCCAACTTGGTCTCTTGCAGGCATTGCTGTATTGGATAATATTCGTACCGATCTAATTATGGCAACTGAAGCCTTTAAGACATTTAATATTTATGTAGGAGCTAATTTCCGTTGGTATTTTGAAGAAAATCATGATGATCCAACTGAAGGTGGTTATCTATATTGTCGAAATGTTCCAACAGGTACGACAGCATTGTATGTGTTAGGAACAAAGAGGATTATTCCAACCGATGATATTGACAGCCAACATATTAATGATTGGATATTGTATTATACAAAAGCATTGGTAAAACAAATTGAAGGTAATACGTTACGGAAGACTGTTGCTGCCGGATTAAATCTTGACGGACAAGCTTTAATGTCAGAGGGAAAACAAGAGGTTAAAGAATTGCAAGAGAAATTAGCAAAAGAAGGCCGCTGGGTTTGCTTCCACAGACGTCAATAAGTCATAATTGAGAAAGAGAACCAATGGATTGGCTGTATCAACTTCTGGATAAAATATTGTCTGTGATTCCTCGTTTATGGATAATCAATCCTGATGAGTTGGGGGTTCGTGTTACACCTAAATTATGGAATGGTTGGCCTTGGAATCGTGACAATATAGATGGGGGTGTCTGGGTAAAAGAATTAATGCCTGGTTGGCACATAATTTGGTTTTTAGTCCAAAATGCTGAGAAGGTAAAAGTTAAAACTCAAATTGTAGATCTTCCAGCACAATCTGCTTGGACAAGAGATGGGCAAGAAGTCATAATTTCTGGAGCATTGCGTTATCATCTTACATCTGCTAAGAAAGCATTGTTTAAGAACTTTGATCACGACAAAAATATACAGACCTTAGCATTGGGTGTGATACATGACTTCATAGCTGAGAAGACATTGCAGGAGCTTGTAACTAGTGCTCGCAAAGAGTTGAAATCGGAAATCTTGCAGGGTTTAAAGGAAGATTCAAAAGGTTGGGGAATTGCAATAGAAAAAGTCTATTTGACAGACACAGGTAAAGTAATTAATTATCGTGTATTGGGAAACCATAATGCGATTTTACCAATTCAAGAATGAGGAGTTAATGGTTAATGTTTGATAGCATTTTTCATGATGCGAAAGATTTGTTCAAAGAAGACAAGAAGAAAGTTTCTCTTGTTAATGAAACTGCTTTGCCTAAAGTTCAACAGAATTTAGTAAAGCATTTTGGACCTGCAAAGAAATCAGAGCTTTTTACTCATGCTACTACTGAAAGCTATTTAGTAAAATTTTGGCTGTTAAATGATGGAACACCAATATTTGTAGATGATATCCATTATTCAACAGCATATGACGCTGGTTCTGATATTGACGAACTGATTGTCTCTGGTGCAATTCGAATAGCTTCAACCGAAAATAAAACGATGTATATTGATTTTGAAAAACAACCTACAATTGAACAGATTAAATGGTTGCAAAAATTATGTGATTTGCATAATACAAAAACCGTAGTATTAGAACATATTGGCACAACATTTAATATTAAATCTTCTAAAGAGTTGCCTGCTATTTTAACTGGAAAAGTAAAACAAAAATCCTTAGCAGCACAGTTTCATGAATCTGTTGATGAAGCTGTTGCCACAAAGATCCGTACTAATCCAATGGCCTTGACTCCTCTACAGGCTGAGATTAAGGGACGTGAACAAATATCTTTTGACATACCCAATAGTCTTTGGACGGGTGCTGGTGAAGATCAATTTCTTAAGTTTCTGATACTTAATGATGGATCCGTAGTTGTTGTGCCAGCTTGGCATGCTGCGACGATTGCGGGCAAGGATTGGAAAAAGTTAAAGGCTGTGCGTTTTACTTCTCAAGAGGATGAGGCATATGAATTGCAACGATTGTTTTTAAGATCAGGTGGTATCCGTGGACGAATCGTGCCAAATGAATCTATATCCCTTGACACTGGTGGGACTTTGAATCCTAAGCAGATAAAATCAGTGATGACATTGATTAATAAATACAAACTATATAGTGTATCTATAGATTTGAGTTTGGTCCAGGGTGGTTATGCAACAGTGGATGTAACTGATACAAATCGGCTTAAAATGGCTCTTGAAGATGGACCAGAATTTCTGAACCAACCAGCATATGAATCTGAAATACAAGAAGCTAATCTTTCTCAGCTTAAAAAGAAACAACAATCCATAACTCGACTATTCCCAGATTTCTATTCTAATCCTAAGAAAGTTCCAGGAGTTGCAGCCAAGGGGGGAATACGGTTGCATAATATGGAAAAGGATAAATGGGAGTTTCGAATTCATTCAGCAACTGAAGATGATCTTTGGTATGATGCAGTTGTTAAATGGAAGAATGTTGGTCCAGATTTGGAACGTCTTGTTGCGGATCGGAGAAATTGGAATAAGAAACTCAATAAAGTGGATCTTAAGAAATTAGCTGCTAAGATGTTTAGTAATGGTGATATTGAATTATCATGCTCCTGTCCAGCACAACTTTATTGGGGAGGAGACTATATCCTTTCCCAAGACAAGTATAGAGCTAAGTATGGTGAGCCTGAAAATCGATCACCTGATATTCGAAATCCGAAAAAGTATGGAGCATACTGCAAGCATCTTCAGAATCTAATGAAAGTTTTGCCATTCTATAAAGGTACAATGGCAAATTGGATCAAGAAGTTCTATAATGACGTAATTGAAAAGGCAGAACGGAAAGCTAAAGAAACAGCTGCGAGATTCAAAGCGGCAGGAATTGCTCTTGGTAAGAAGAAAGTTGAATCCATTACTGAGGAAACGGCCAAAGGTCGAGATCTTGGTAAGTCAGGTTTTGTATTTCCTGATGGTCGTATTTTTGAAAATGACCCAAGAAAAGAACATGCTGACTATGTAGATGATGATGCTAGTTTTCTGGAACTACAAGCTTTAGAATATCGCATATACCCAGCTTGGGTATACGATAATAAAGCTACTATTGTTGTTCGGACTCGAGGTATTTTAACAAAAGAGCAAGTTATTGCTGTTAATAAATTAATAAATGGTTGGCATGAACCAATTCAATGTATGATTGTTCAAAGATTGAATCCCCCATATATGGAAGGATCTATTGAACCAATAGATGATAATTGGCCAGAAGAATTAAGAAGTATTTTAGCAATGGGTCGAAATGTGCGAAGTTTAGCAGCACAATTCCATGAATCAAAAAAACAATTACTTGAAACTGCAGGGGTTGTGTTTTCAGATGGTAGATCAGAAATATTAAGTACAGGTGAAGTTCATCGTAAATACTTTGAAAAAACCGCATTACAATTTCGAACATATGGTGAAACTGATTTGGTTTTAAATCTATATGAAGAACCAACTACAAAGCAAATGATTCAACTTAAAAACATTTTAAAAGAAGAGGGATTTAAACCAAAACGAATAGAAATAGAAATGATTTTTCCTGAAGTAAAAAAACTTGCTAAAGGATACAAATGGTCTGATACAGATTACCAAACAGCTTATGAATTAATTGAACCTGTGCCTTGGACATGGACTGTATTGGTTCGTCAAAAATATCAAAAGGAATGTCAAAAGGCTGCAAATGAATCCATCCAGGAATCTGACGAATTACCAGAACTGCAGCAAGGGTTTAAAGCTAAGTTTCCTCCGGCAACTCAAAAACAATTGATGACAAAATCGACTTTTCCTGGTGAACACGTTGTAAAATTGTGGATTCTTAATGATGGTACCATACTATGGGTTAAATGTGCTCATTTCGACATATTATTACCTCATACATATGGGTATGGTGTAGCTAAAAATACAGGGATGATCCGCGTAAGTTCAGATATTGATAAAGGTGAATTGCATTTAGATTTTAATCAAAAACCAACTCAACAACAGATCATAGCATTGCAGGAAATAGCAAAATTACATGATTCAACAAGTTTGTGGATTGATAGAACAGGGGATTCTATACCTCTTCGATCATCATCTGATTTGTCAGCGTATCTCAGAGGAGAAGAAGTTCATGCTCCAAGTTTAGCAGCACAATTCCATGAATCTCTTCAAGAAGAGAAATTAGCAACATATGTTGTGTATGTATCAAAGGAATATTTTCCTAAAGAAATGTGGCCGAAAGAAATTGGACATGTTAGTCATTTAGGTATGTGGAAAATTAAAGCTCCAATTGGAAAACGATCAGAAGCTGCTAAAATTGCATGGGAACAACATAAAGACGAAATTTTATCTCATATTCAACCTTGGATAAAAAAGATCAGTTTAAATGTTAGTTCGGAATATGAAGGTAAATATCCAAAGAAAAATTGTTATGCTGGTCGAATGGAACCTATAACTGTTTGGCAAAAAGGAACCTAAAATGAATTTCTATGATCTCTCAACAAATATGGGCGAATCGCTTCGCAAAGACGAGACAACTACAATGAGTGCTATTTCTTTCCTTCCATCTCAAATGGGAGCAGTCAAGGCTACATTGGGTGATCTCAAACGTCAAAAGAACAAATGGAACATTGAAATCCTTGAAGGAGACAAAATGCGGACAGTCTGCTTTGAGGACCAACTCCAAATTCATGTTCCTCATGAACATTGGGCTTCTTTTAATTCTATGTTTGATGGGCAATTAGATGAGAATTCATATCTTGATTTATCATATCCATTATTGGATTCGGATCAAGATGAAGATGTTTTCGAATCTCGTAAAGAACGATTAAGAGATGCAATTGTCGAACATTTCCAAAAGCCTATTCTACAAGCTCTTAACACAATAGCAACTCGATGGATACAATGTTTTGATCTCAAAGAGAATCTCACTGCATCAGATCCCACAGTCCTATTAGGAAACATGGAAAATGCAGTTAATTCTTTACTCGAAGATTTAATTGAGAATGAGGAGGAGGATTTAGGAAAATTGGATATTCTTGAATCTCAAATTCTCGATAATGAAATCAATGAAAAGGTTCTTCCTGGCAAATGCTTAGCTGCTTGTCGATATCTCTCACAAATGGGAGATGTTGATATGATATTTGAAGCTCAAGTTGACTATGATCTTCAGCATCAATTATCAATACAAGTTGATGATCCGTTTGTTGTAGATCAAGTTGAAGAATCTGTTGTTGGATTAAAACGAATTCAGAACATATTTTATCCAACATTAGGACAAACGCAAGCAACAATTGAAGCATTGATTGAAAGCATTAATGATATTTGTGGAAATGAGGAAAATACCAATGAGTAAAGCTAAAAGGATTTTAGAAGCTAAAGATCTTAAATTGTTTAAACGCTTGTTAAGGATTTTAGGATCATATTCTGATAAAATGCCAGCAACTGGGGTGGAAAGGTTATTTAATGCAGCTGTTGCCAATGGTGCAAAGGTGTTGCCAAAGGATAAACGTGCATTAGCGATCCTGGATGAGATCCTTGATGAAAAATGTGTTGCGGATTCAGTGCAAAAGTTGCTTAATATGCGATTTGCCTGTCTGCATCCTTTAGCTTTGCAACCACGAGCCAAGAAAGGTCGTCGACATGAAGTAGCCTTTTGGTGTCGTGGTGGACAGGTATATGATCGATGCAAGGATTTGATCGATTGGGAGGGTAAAGGAGGGTCAACTTTCTGGTCAGACATGAATGGTGAGAAGGTTGAACTTATTGATGACTTGGAAGAAAAGGAGTAAAACATGGAATTCACGGGATTGCTTAATATAATGCGAGAGGATGACGCTTTTAAGAAAGCTGGATTAGATATTGAAGAAACAAAGATCGAGCTTATTGAAGTTCCACAACAGACTCCTGCTGATAAAAAACCCGAAAATACTCCTGAAGAAATTGGTATGGAAGACTATTCTGACCAGGAGTTAAATGGTCCTAAAGCAAAGCCGAAGCTCAAAAATGACAAGACTTGGAAAGAAGTTCCGGATAAAGATACACAAAATCCCAAGCCTAAAGCTGCGGCTAAAGAAAATAAGAAGTCTGATCTTTATCTTTGTAATGCCTGTTTTAAGACATTTCGGAGTAATGAAAGTAAATGTACATTTTGTTCTTCTGAATTAGTCGAGAAGGTTGTTAAAGAAGGTAAAGTCCCTAACAAAGATGACAATGAAGAGAAAGTAATTAAAACATTAACTGAAGGTGTTCTTGAGCTAGTGGGTGAGATGGAAGAACTTACTCCAGACGATAACAAAGCTGTTCGAGATGCAGTTGAATCAGGTAAGATTCCTAATGAATGGCCCACAGATGATGAAATGATTGATGCTCTTAGTTCATTGGAAGATTTTGTCGATCCTTCTAAACTTGATCCTGATGAAGATGTTAAGATGGTGTATCTTAAAATGGTATTAGTACCTAAAGCCATTTCACTTATCAAAGAATCCATCAATGAAGAAGTTACGATTGATCATCCCGAAGATATAGCTAATCTTGTTGCGGAAGGACTTCAAAAAGCAGGGTATTGGCATACTGAAACTAAAGAAGTTAAGGACGCTGTTATTTTTGAATTCATTACAACTGATAAGCCTAAAGTCCTGTTAAAGATCATGAAATAATGTATTATCAATTATTCGAAAACTTAATCCACATCTACGAGGAAGATGATTTCGATTCGGCATTCCAGCCGATCTCGAAAGAGGAACATCAAGAACGTATTAAAC
>ENA-UOWG01000454-UOWG01000454.1-activated-sludge-metagenome-genome-assembly--contig:-NODE-454-length-54461-cov-6.991472_pt1 | contig 54461 bp, 53 predicted proteins | sample MGYA00238147_ERZ761563 | MGnify/ENA primary metagenome ERZ761563 (study PRJEB28884, sample SAMN05720216) | anaerobic digester metagenome | isolation source: active sludge of municipal...
TGCGGACCTCCTGTCCGCACGTTCCAGGAACCCTGAAGGGCTGCGGCGCTCTTGCCAGTCTAGGCGATGTGGGACGGCCGGGAGACCCGGGCTACCTGCGCAGCAACCCCATCCCGACGAGCGTCTCCCGCACGGCTTCTACTTCGGCGTCGTCCAGGGTGAGCGCGGAGAGTCGAAGATGTCGACTTCCCCGGCCCAGGAGTTCCATGGCGGCTTTGATGGCGGGGATGCCTTTTCCGCCGACGGCCAGGACGATCTTGAACATCTCGTTTATCCGCCGCTGGCCGGCCTTCACTCCCTCCGTGTCCCCGGCCGTCGCGGCCCTCCACATGTCCACATAGGGTTCCACGGAGACGTTGGACAGCCCGGTCACCACCGCCTTGGCGCCGATGAGGTAGGAGGGGGCGTCCAGAAGATCCTCCCCCTGGATCCAAGTGAAGGGGCCGGGCAGGGGACCGAGCACTCCGCGGGTGAAGGATATGAAGTCGCCCGAAGAATCCTTGATCCCCGCGATGTTCGGAATGGACGCGAGCTCCTGGATGGTCTTCAGGCTCATGGGGTTGTGGGTGTTCTGGGGGATGTTGTACGGGATGAGGGGAGCCGGGGAGGCCGCCGCGAGGGTGCGGAAATGCCGGATGATGGCCTCCTGGTCGACTGCCAGATAGTAGGGGGCCACGGCGACGATGTAGTCCGGCCCGAGAGCTCCCAGGACCCTCATCTCCGCCAGGACTTCCCGGGTAGAGGGACGGATGCAGGCCGCGCAGAGGATCTTGTCCTTCGGGACGGCTCCCCGGACGGTCTTGAGGATGTGGGCCTTCTCCTCCGTGGTCAGGTAGGCTCCTTCGCCGTTCGTCCCGCCCAGGAACAAGCCCCGGACGCCGGATCCGCCGTAGTAGGCGGCCTGCTTCTCCAGGAGGGAGTAGTCGATGCTACCGTCCTCGAACATCGGAACCGCCAGGGCGCCGATCACGCCTTCCAGGCCCTCCGCCCATTTAGGCTCGGTCATGCTTCACCTCCCCGGGCCTCGCCCGTAACCTGGACGACATAGGTCCGCTCCTGCGGGCCGTCGAGTTCCGCTAGATACATGGTCTGCCTGCCGCCGCGGACGAGCTTGCCTTCCTCGACGGGGAAGAAGGCCTGGAAACCCAGCATCGTGCCTCGGAGGTGGGAAGGGGCGTTGATGGCCATCTGCCCGTCGGAGTGGAGGAACCGGGCGTGCCGGTAGGGATGATCCTCGGGGACCAGGCGGGCCAGGAAGTCCGCCATGTCCCGCTCCAGGTCCGGGAGGCCCTCGTTCACGTAGAAGCCCGTGGTGGTGTGGAGGGAGAGCACGAAGACCGTGCCCGACCAGACTCCGGAAGCGGCGACCGTCTCCAGGACGGAGGGGGTGATGTCGATGATCTCCGTCTCTTTCCGGGTGAGGATCGTGAACCGTTTGAGGTGGCTGATCATGGCCGCGCCTCCGTTTCGAGCCCGAGGAGCCGGGCGGCGTTGCCCCGCGTGATCGCCTCGAGGAGTCCCGGGGAGAAGCCCAGGGAGGCGATGCCCCGTGCGGCGCGGCGCATGTCCTGGCGCGGGTAGTTCGAGCCGAAGAGGATCCTGTCCGGGAGGCTGCCCTCCAGCACCGGCAGGCCGATGTGCTCCGCCACGACCTTCCGTAAGGTCTCCGCGGGAGTCCTCGCGTAGACGACCGAGGTGTCCAGGTAGAGGTTCCTGTGCTTCAGCGCCAGCATGAGGGCTTCGTCCGTCCAGGGCCAGCCGAAATGGGCCAATACGAAATTAGTACCCGGATGGTCCGACAGGGCCTCCTCGAGCAGGACGGGCCGGGAAAGGCGCGAGACCCCGGGGGGCGCCCAGCTCATCCCGGCGTGGAGCAGGACGGGGATCCCGAGCTCCCCGGCCAGGCGGTAGAGGGGGTAGGCCCTACTCCGGTCTCCGGGATCGAAGCGCTGCAGGGACGGGTCGAGCTTGAGCCCCCGGAGGCCGAGCCGCCGCACCGCCCCGTCCAGACGCTCCGCGGCGTCCGGCAGGTTGGGGTCCACGGATGCGAAGCCGATGAGGCGGGGTTCTGACTCCGCGAGCCGGGCGACGGTCTCGTTGTCCGGCACCCGGCAGCCGTGGGCCGTGCTTAGGTCGAGGGCCAGGATCACGGCCCTCTCAATGCCGGCGGCGTCCATCTCCCGGCGCAGGATCTCGAGGGGCTGGGGCGGGAACAGCAGGCCGAAGACCTCCCGTACCGCTCTGCCGAAATCCGGATCGGCCTCGACGAGTTCCTTGATCATCACGGGATGTGTGTGAAAATCGATCATGTGCCTTCCTTTACAGCTCCGGGCGCGCCGAGGGATTCCGCCACGGCCGCGGTCTCCCGGGCCGACGGATACCGATTCTCGGCCCGGGAAATATAGATCGAGGCTGCCGCGGAGCTGTAGGCCATCCGCTCCCGCAGGGAACGGCCCGAGAGCGTCGCGGCCAGGAATCCGGCATTGAAAACGTCCCCCGCGCCCACGGCGTCGAGGACCTCGGCGGGAAACGCCGGTAGGCGTTCCGCGCTTCCGCCGCCTGCCGCGTAGCAGCCGCGGGGACCCAGCTTGATGACCACGAGCCCGGCGCCGAAGCCGAGGAGGGCCTTGGCTTGCTCCTCGGGCTCCTCGAACCCCGTCATCGCCCGGGCCTCTTCCTCGTTCGGGATGAACACCGAGATTTCCCGGAGGAGACGCCTGAGGCCCGCGAGGCGTTCCGGCCCCCAGCCCAGGGGATCCCAGCCCGTGTCGAGGGCCGTTAGGCCCCCGCTCCCTCGGTAGTCGCGGCAGATTTCCTCGACCGCGTCGAGGGGCAGGTTGGGCAGGGCGTTGATCCCGCAGACCAGGAGGGCGCCCCGCCCGCGGATCCCCGGATGGAGCCGCCCCAGGGCCTGGGCGTCGAAAGCCGCCAGGGATCCGTAGTACGAGGCGAAGGCCCGTTCCCCGTCGCCGCGCACCAGGGCGACGGATAGGCCCGTCCGGGTCCCCGCGGCACGCTCGATCCCCCGAACGTCGGCGCCGGAACCGTCCAGGGCGGCCAGGATGGAATCGCCCCAGGGGTCCCCGCCGAGTACCGAGTGCACCCGGACGGGCACCCCCAGGGCGCCGAGGGCCAGGGCCGTGTATCCGGCCTGCCCCGAGGGGACCAGAAGGCAGTCGTTCCCGAAGACCTCCCGGCCCCAGGCCGGCATCTCGGGGATCCCCCGAAGGATCAGGTCCATGTTGAGGTTGCCGACGATATCGACGATCCGTTCCATCATGCGCCCATCGTCACCATGAGCTTGACCGTATCCCGGCCGCCGAACAGGGACAGGGCCTTCGGGTAGTCCCCGAGGGCTATCCTGTGGGTGATGAGGTTGTCCACCCGGATCCGGCGCTCCGCGAGGAGCTTCACGGCCCGGTCGGTGGCGAAGGGATTGTTGTAGGATCCGAGGATCCGAATTTCGTTCTCGTTGACGTAGAAGGGCGAGACCTCGGCGACCTTGTCCGGCGGAGCCACGCCGAACCAGACCACCGTCCCCCCCTTGCGGGCCAGCCGGACAGCCTGGGCCTGGAGGCCGACGTGGCCGGCCACCTCGAAGACAACGTCGGCGCCCAGGGGGTTGATCCGCCGGAGAGCCTCCCCGACGTCCCCGGCCCCGGGATCGATCGCGTCCGTGGCTCCGTTCTCCAGGGCCCGGTCCCTGCGCATGGCGATGGGCTCGCTAACCACCACCCGGGCGGCTCCGGAAAGCCGCGCCAGCTGGGCTATGAGGTTGCCCATCCCGCCGGCTCCCAGGACGAGCACCGTGTCACCTGTGCGCACCCCGGCCAGGTCGACTCCGTGCACCGCGCAGGCCAGGGGCTCCGTGAAGGCCGCCTCCTCGAAGGCGAGGGTCTCGGGGAAGGTGTAGAGGTTGACCGCGGGGACCAGGGCGTATTCGGCGTCCGCGCCGTCCCGATGGACCCCCATGGAGCTTACCCGGGAACAGAGGTGCCCCAGGCCCCCCCGGCAGTATCCGCAGGATCCGCACAGGACGTTCGGGTCCGCGGTCACCCGGTCTCCGACCTTGAAGCCGCCGACGTCCTTGCCGAGGGCCGCGACCTCCCCGGAGAACTCGTGTCCGATGACCACGGGGAAGGCCGCCGGGTATTCCCCCCGGAAGAGGGCCGCGTCGGTCCCGCAGACTCCGCAGGCCCGTATCCTGACCAGGACCTCGCCGGCTCCCGGGACGGGGACGCCCCGATCCTCCATGCGCAGATCTCCCTTGCCGTACAGTACGGCCGCTTTCATGTCGTTCCTCCCGCCGGGTTCTTCCCGGCTGCGGTTCGGCGCGCGGCCGCCGCCTTTTCGAGCATTCTCTCCATGGTCCAGGCGGGGGCATAGCCCAGCGTCCGGATCGCCCTGTCGTTCCGGAGCTCGTAGGGATGGATCCCGGGTATCCTAGCGGAACCCCAGGGGACGCCCAGGTCCGCGGCGAGCTTTTCGATCACCTCGAGGTACCGGAAGGGTGCGGGACCCGCGAGGTTGAAGGTTCCACCCAGGCCCTTGTCGTGGTTGACCACGGCCTGGACGATTCCCGCGGCGATGTCGTCGGGATCGGCGATGTGGTCGACCCCCGAACTTCCGTCCTCGTTGAGGGGGGCGAAGACCCCCTTCTCGCCCCCGAGGATGGGCTTGAGTCGCGCCCGGTCCTCCTCGGACATCCCGCCTTCCCAGAAGTCGTAGCCGAAGACTCGGAGCAGCTCCGCGGGTTCGAGGGACCAGCATATCCTGACCACGATCCAGGGGAGACCGTAGAGCCTTCCGTATTGCCTGCAGAGGGTCTCGCAGGCGATCTTGCACAGGGCGTAGAAGCGGGAGGGCTGGAGCTCCGTGTCCTCCGTGATCGGAGCCTCGAATTTCCGGGGTCCCGTGGCGTAGACCGCGTCGGTGGAGGCGTAGACCAGGGCCCGGAGCCCCCGGACGGACCGGGCCGCTTCCAGGACGTTGTAGGTGCCCCGGAGGACGCTCTCGAAGAGCTGGTCGTTCGTGGCCTCGTACCGGGCCGGAGGGAACATGTCCCAGGCCGCCGCCAGGTGGATCACGAAGTCCGCGCCTTCGACTCCCTCCGCCAAACCCTTCCGGGTTACGATGTCCCCTTCCAGGGTCACCAGGCCGGAGCCGTCCGGGAGATTCCCCCGGTTCGAGTGGATCAGGGCGCGGACCTTGTAGCCCCTCTCGAGGAGGCCGGCCGCGACCCTGCCGCCGATCCTGCCGGACGCGCCGGTGAGGAATATGGTTTCGCTCATAGTGGTTTCCTTGCCTTGTTCCTTTCCTCGAGGCGGCGGATTCGCGCGGCGAGTGCCTCCGATCCGTCGGGGGAGAGGGGATTGAGGGGGCGCCGTACCTCTCCGGCCGGAACTCCCCGGATGCCCAGGATTCGTTTGAAGGACGACAGCTCGGCACGTCCGTCTATCCCCGCGATGAAGTCGTCCAGTTCCCGCTGGGCTTCCGTCGCGGCCTCGTCCTCGCCGGCCCGGAAACTCCTGTAGAGGTCGACCAGGAGCTCGGGCATGGCCGAGGCGTTACCCGACACGATGCCATCGGCGCCCTCCCTCAGGCCCGGGAGGGCGTGGTTGTCGTCGCCGATGAACAGGGAGAACGAGGGTCCCAGGACGCGCCGGTATTCCCGGAAGCGCGGGATGCTTTCCCCGGAGTACTTGAGGCCTACGATGTTGTCCGCTTCCCGGGCGAGATTCAGGAGCAGAGCCGGGGTCATGTCGCAGCGGACCAGGGACGGGATAAAATATACGAAGAACGGCAGGTCGGGCACGGACCGGGCGGCGGTAATGAAATGGAAACGGAGGGCTTCCTCGTTCAGGGGGTAATAGGGCGGGCAGATGACCCCGACCGCGTCCGCGCCGATGCCGCGTGCGTGTCGGCAGAGGCGTACAGTCTCGTCGGTAGAGTCGGCGCCGGCGTGCACGATGACCTTGGCCGGACCGGAGTCCGCACCCGGCCGAGCTCCGCGGGCAGGGTCGTCCCGCCACGCCTTCGCGGATCCCACGACGAGTTCGGCGATCCGCATGCGCTCCTCCTCCCGGAGGAGGGGCCATTCGCCCGTGGTGCCCAGGGGGAAGAGCCCGGACACGCCCCGTTCCAGGAGGAACCGGCAATAGGACTCGACGGTACGGGCGGACGGTGCCGCCCCGCCCTCGCCGAGGGGGGTGAGCATCGCCGCGTAAACGCCCTTGAAATCGCCCATCAGAAGTACGTCTCTCCCGGAAGGTAGGGCTTCACGTGCATCTGGAGGTAGTCGTCCATGTCGATCCCTCGCTGGGTGCTCTGGTATAGGAGGAAGAACTGGCTTACAGGATGGAGGACGAAGGGGGCCAGGGCGGGATGGACGCGGTAGTAGTCGTCCACGTCGAAGACCGCGAGCCGCGCGCCGTTCGCGGCGCAGTATTCCTTCGTGGCCAGGGAATACGCCCGTGTCCTGTCGTTCCCTATGAAGTGGACCATCGCGGGTTTCCGGAACAGGACCTCCAGGGGGCCGTGTCTCCACTCGCAGGCCCGGAGGCAGGCCGCGTTGACCCTCGAGTACTCCGTAAGGTTGGTGTAGCCGTACTGGTAGGCCAGGGCCCAGAGGGCTCCGTCCCCGAGGACGTAGAAGAAGTCGTCCCCGGCCAGGGGCTCGAGGGCCGCCATGGCCCGTTCCTCCGCCTTGCGGAGGGAGCCGCGCATCAGGTCGGGGATCCGTGCCAGGTCGGCGAGCATCCCCTCCGCCTGGGATTCCTCCCCACGGAGCCGGAGGTACGCTCCCAGGAGGGAAAGGAGGTTGGCCATGGCCGAAGTGTACAGGCACTTGTCCCCGTAGGCGAGCACGCGCTCGCACGACCGGGCCAGGGGACCTCCCGGATCCTTGCTCAAGGCGATCCGGGGTATGCCCCGGGCACCCAGGAATTCGCTCGCCGCCAGGGTGTCGGCGGTCTTTCCTGAATACGAGGAGAGGATGGCCAGGGTCCGGCCTTCCCGGAGGACCGGAGGATCGTCGGCAACGAGTTCCGGGCCGAAGAAGTGGAGGACCGGCAGGGAGCTCGAGGATCTGAGGAACCAGAACCCCGTGTACAGGGAGCACCAGGAGGCGCCGCTGCCCACGAAGACGAGGCGGTCCGGGCGGCAGGACCGGATGTAGGCCGCCAGGTCGTCGAAGACTTCCCGGTTCTCCGCGAGCCCCGCCTCGATTCGATCCGCCGCGATGTAGGCGGAGAGGATTTCGGTCTCCTTGTTAGCCGCAAGGAGCTTCTCGTCAAGCTTCAGCATCCGATTCTCCTAACCATAGTATGCCGGGCCCGCCCGGGCCCGTTTCACGCGATGTACGGTCCGCCGCCCGGCGGACGCTACCCGAGCTTCTCCGCGAGCTTGCGGGCCCGCTCGAGGTCCTCGACGGTGTCGATGCTAAGGGGGACGTAGTCCGGCGCCCGGGTCTCCACGACCTTCAGGCGGTATCCGTTCTCCAGAACCCGGAGCTGCTCAAGGCTCTCGAACCGCTCCAGGGGCGAGGGAGGGAGCTGCGTGAAGGTCCTCAGGAATTCGGCGCGATAGGCGTAGATGCCCACGTGCTCGTAGGCCCGATGGCCGTCCCTCTTCCGCGGGAAGGGGATGAGGGAGCGGGAGAAGTAAAGGGCCTCGCCCCGGAGGTTCACGACGACCTTCACCACGTTCGGGTCCCCGAAGGATTCCTCGGGGATCTCGTGCATGAGGGTGCTCATGGGAAGGGTGGGATCTTCGAGGAGGGGACGGACCGCCTCCTCGATCATGGTCGGCGAGACGAAGGGCTCGTCGCCCTGGATGTTCACGACGATGTCCGCCCGGACATCTCGTATCGCCTCCGCTATCCGGTCCGAGCCGGAGGGGTGGTCCGGGGATGTCAGGACGGCCTCCCCCCCGAAGGCCCGGACGACCATGGCGATGCGCTCGTCGTCGGTCGCCACCAGGAGCCTGTCCAGCACCCGCGCTCGAGCCGCCGACTCGTAGACCCGGCGTATCATGGGCTTTCCGAGGATATCCGCCAGGGGTTTCCCCGGAAGCCTGGTGGAGGCGTACCGGGCGGGTATGACGCCGACGATCCCGTTCACGGCCGCGCCTCCCGGAGCCCCGCGAGCATCCGGTCCCGGTCCAGGATCCCCACCTCGTCCACGATCCACCTCCTCATGCGTTTGCCGGGCTCGGATTCCTGGGGATAGGACATGAACTCCGGCTTGAGGCCGAGCCGCCGGGCTATTCCCAGGGCGATGACCGGCCAGAGAATGCCAAGGTCCCCCACGAGGGGAAGGCTGCCCTCCAGGCGGGCGAAGCCCGACATCTCCATGCGGAACGGTACCTTGAAGGTCTTGGTCTTCGGGAGGCCCTGGTCCACGGCTCCCTGGACCGAGGCCCCCTCCCGCTCGATCCTCCAGACCCGCTCCAGGTTCGGGTCCAGGTCGATGCGAACCAGGGTCTTGCCCGCCAGACTGTAGGTCGGAGAGCCCTCCCAACGGCTCCAGATTCCGTGCCCCGTGTAGGTTTCGAAGGGGCCGTCGTGGATCTCCTGGGAAAGGGCGATGCCGCTCTCGATGATCAGGTCCGCGCCTCCCAGGATGCGGGACACCAGTTCGGAGCGCCGCTTAAGGGGGATCGAGTCGCCCACGGCCAGGCCGACCATGCCCCCGCCCACCAGCTGGGGCACGGTGACCAGGACGGGAACGCCCGCCGCCGCCCCGGCGCCGATCATCGTGCGGGGGTCGGCGCCCAGGCCGGCCGCCCGCTCGAAGGGCAGACCATGGAGGTCCGCCAGGCTCTCGATCTCCATCGCGAGCCGCTCGGTCCGGAGACCCACGGGATAGGCCATGTTGCCCGCGGCCTTGATGATGACCCTGCCTTCCGCGGCCAGTACCCGGTCGATCAGGCCGCGGTCCAGGACCATCTCCCGGGAGATCCGATCCAGGTCGCCGGGCCGAAGGAGGCTCGCCTCGAAGATCCCTCCCTTGGGGAGCAGCTCCGGGGGGATTCCCACGGCGGATCCGGGGACACGCTTCACCTCGTCCAGGGCTCCGGCCATCTCGTGGGCCACCACGGCCGAGGAGGTGAGGACCCCGTCGACCACGCCCAGGCGGATGAACTCCGCCAGGAGGGTCGTCACCCCCTCGTGGAGGTTGGGTCCGCTGCCGGTGACCACGGCGATCTTCCCGCCCCGCTCCTTGATTTTCGCGGCCGTATCGGCCACCCGGTCGGTACGGGCCCTTGTCTCCTCGTCGAGTCCCTCCCGGAGGGCGTCGATGAATCTTTCGTCCGTTTCCATAGGTTATCCTTGGTACCCGGCAAGGCGGGGTACGAACAGCACGATGTCCGGGAACACGCTGATGAGCATCAGGGCCAGGATCATGAAGCCGATGAAGCGCCACATCTCCTTGAACACGGCGCCCAGGGGCGTATCGGTCACCCGGGCAATGATGAACACCGCCTCCCCGAAGGGCGGTGTGGACAGTCCTATCATGAGGTTCAAGGTGACCACGACGCCGAAGTGGACCAGGTCGATGCCGGCCGCCTCCACAACCGGGAGGATGAGGGGCACCACGATGAGCAGCGACACGGAGACGTCCACGAAGCATCCTAGAATGAGGAAAAGCACGTTGATGGAAAGGAGGGTGAGGGCCGGGCTGCCCGAGATCCCCAGGGAGAGAAAGAACTCGGCTATCTTGGCCGGGATCTCCTCCCGGGCCAGGACGTACCCGAACAGGAAGGCGCCGCCTATGGTGAAGCTGGTGAAGCCCGCCGCGGCCACGCTCTCCACGAGGAGCTTGAAAAGCCCCTTGAGGTTAACCGTCCGGTAGACCGCCAGGCTGAGGACCAAGGAGTACACGCAGACCACCGCCGCGGCTTCGGTGGGTGTGAAAATCCCGGTGTAGATGCCCAGGAGCAGGATCGCGGGAGCCAGCAGGATGAGGAAGGACGTCTTCGTCGTCGCGAGGATCTCCCGGAACGTATACCACCGGCCCACCGGATATTTCCTCCGGATCGACACGATGTAGACCCCGATCATGAGGCAGAACCCCAGGAGCACTCCGGGGAGGAAGCCCCCCAGGAAGAGGTAGCCGACGGAGGCCCCGGAGATCATCGCGTAGATCACCATCGGGATGGAAGGCGGGATGATGGGGCCTATCGTGGCCGAGGATGCCGAGACCGCGCAGCTGAAGGGGCGGTCGAACCCGGCCTTCTCCATCGCCCGGACCTCCATCTGGCCGGGACCCGCCACGTCCGCGATCTCGGATCCGGACATGCCCGCGAAGATCATGCTGTTTACGATATTCACGTGGGCCAGCCCTCCCGGCAGGGGGCCCACCAGGACCTTGGCGAAGTCGAAGAGCCGGTCCGTGAGGAGGGACGCGTTCAGGAGCTTGGCGGAGAAGATGAACAGGGGCACCGCCAGGAGCACGAAGTTGGTCTCGAACTGTATCACCATGATGTCCAGCACGGTGGTGATGTCGATCCCCTTGAGGATGATGTAGAGGGTCGAGCTCGCGAACATGCTGAACCCGAAGGGGTATCCCATGAGAAAGCTGACGGTGAAGACGGCGAGCCAGACGGTTACGGCTATATCCATGGCGGAGTCTCCTCGGGAGCCCGGCCCTTGCCCATGAGTTCCCGGACGCCGCGGTATGTCGTAGTGCTGGTGTGGATGATCACGAGGAGGATGAATACGGGGTACACGATCAGGAGAAAGGTCCAGGGGATCCGCAGGGCAGACGCCTTTATCTTGTACATCTCGAAGGTGTAGCGGAAGCTCGGCACCAGGAGATAGAGAAGGATACCGAGGGTCGCGAGGTTGAAGACCAAATCGACGACGATCTGGGCGGGCCGCTTCAGGCCGCGGTAGATCAGGTCGAACCGGATGTGCTGGTCGTAGCGGGAGGCGAGGGCCCCGCCCAGGTAGATGACCCAGACGAAGGCGTAGATCGATATCTCGAAGAGTTCCGGGCTGGGGGAGTTGAAGACGTATCGAAGGACGACCTGGATGAAGATGCTCGCGATGAGGAGGGCGAAAACGGCAGCCGGGATGTATACCTCCACCGCGTCGAGGAATTGCTTGAATGCTCGCTTCATCGTGCCTCCGGGCTGTCGCGTCGCGGGCGGCCGGTGACTGTACCGGTCGCCCGCGACGCTCGATTCAAAGGTCGGTCTATCGCGTCAGGTCCGCGAAAGCCTCATTCCACCGCCTGTATCTTCGCGTACGCCCCGTCGCCGAAGCGCTTGGCGAACTTCGGGTCCGAATAGTACTTCTTGGCGTTGTCCATGAAGGCTTTTTTGTCGGGCACGATCACCTGGATCCCGTATTCCTTCTGGGCCTTGCCGATCAGCGTCGCTTCCTCCTCCATGACCTTCTGGTTCATGTAGAACCGGGCCACGGTGAGGGCCTGCTTGATATAGAAGCGGTAATTCTCGGGCATCTCCTTCCAGAGCTTCTCGTTGATGACCGGGGTGACGTAGCCGAGCATGTGGTCCGTCAGGACGATGTACTGGGCGACCTCGAGGAATTTCTCCGCGTAGCTCGTCGGGATGGGGTTGTCCTGGCCGTCGATGGTTCCGGTCTTGAGGGCCATGTAGACCTCGCCGAATCCCATGGGAGTCGGGTTGGCGCCGAGGGAGCGGCCCACGTCCAGCCACGCCTCGGAATTGGGCCAGCGGATCTTGAGGGGCTTGAGGTCCGCGGGAGTCCGAACCGGGCCGGCCTTCTTGGTGAGGGAGAGCTCGCGGGTGCCGAGGTACCAGGCGTCCAGGACCCGGATGCCCGACTTCGCCGCCAGGGTGTCCCAGTACTTCTGCCCGACCGGTCCGTTCAGCACCCGGTACATGTGGTCGATGTCCCGGAAGAGGTAGGCCACCTCGAGGACGCCGATCTCGGGATAACTTCCGATGTCCGCCAGCCAAGCCGGGCTCGCGTCGCAGGCCATCTCGAGGGATCCTTTCATGACCCCGAGCAGGGCGGTCTTCTGGTCCCCGAGCTGACCGGAGTGGAAGACCTTGACGTCCAGCTTGCCGCCGCTCAGGGCCGTCGCCACCTCGGCGAACTTGTTCATCGCCTCCACCTGGATGTCGCTCGGGCTAGCTACCGTGTTGAAACGGATGGTGTAGGTCTTGTCCTGGGCGGACAGGGCCGCGGCGGCGATCAGGAAGATCGCGATCACCAGAACGAAAACTCGTCTTTTCATGATACAAGCACCTCCTGAAAATGACCTTTCGGCGGACATCGGCCCGCCGCGGAAACCTATTGATTTTGCCGGCTCTCGCCGGGCCGGTACCCCATCGCCCTGGATGTCCCCTCCGCCGCTGCCACGACCCGGACGGCGATCTCCGCCTCCCGTTCCCCGGATATCCGGCCGGCTGCGCCGGATACGCTCACGGCCCCTATCGGTCGGCCTGCCTCGTTGCGGATTGCCGCGCCCAGGCAGCGCACCCCCTCCTCGTGCTCCATGTCGTCCACCGCGTAGCCCCTCCGGGCCGTTCGCTCGATGTCCTCCCGGAGGAGGACAGGGTCCGTGATGGTGTTCACCGTGAAGGGCTCAAGCTTGACGGAGGACAGGTATCGATCCAGCTCGTCCGGGGGCATAGCCGCGAGGATGGCCTTTCCCAGGGAAGTGCAGTACAGGGGAGCCCGGTCTCCGAGGGTCGAGAAGATCCGGAGCCGCCGGGTGGATTCGTAGCAGTCGAGATAGAAGACCTGGTCCCGTTCGAGCAGCGTGAGGAAGACCGTCTCGTCGAATTCGTCCCGAAGGGCCTTGATGAAGGGTTCGGCGGCGCGGTTTAGGGGGTAGTTCGAGCGGGCGCGGTTCCCGAGCTCGATGAGCTTGGTCCCCAGCTGGAATAGGCCGGTTACGTCGTCCCGGGCCAGGACGCCCGCCTCGACGAGGGTGGCCAGGATCTCGTGGGCCGTGCTCTTGGGTATCCCCATCTCGCGGCTGATCTCGGAGACTCCCTTGCTCTGGCCGAGCCGGAAGGAGTCGACGATCTCGAGGGCCCGCTGGATGGATCGGACCTGTTTCATAACGCCTCGGAGTTGTCCGTATATACGGACGTCTGCCGTGTATGTGAACAGTTTAGACCCGTACTCCCCGACTTGTCAAATCATTTCGACCGCAGCCGGGATGATCACGGCCGCGGTTCCGACCGCCGCGGCCGTTCCGGGGGACTTCACCTCCTGCCGTAGAGAGGTCCCAGGGCGGAGCAGGCCCGGTAGTCCGAGCCTTCCGGATCCATCCCGAAGGAGTTCCAGTAGCTCGGCCGGAAGAGGGACGACTCCTCGAGGTTGTGCATGCAGACCGGGATGCGCAGGGCGGCCGCCAGGGCCGCGAAGTCCGCCCCGACGTGGCCGTAGCACACGGCCCCGTGGTTGGCTCCCCATGCGGCCATGACCGAATAGACGTCCCGGAAGGGGCCCCTCCCCGTCAGGCGCGGCACGAACCAGGTGGTGGGCCAGGTTTCGTTGGTTCGCCTGTCCAACTTGTCGTGCACCTGCTGAGGCAGGGTGGCCGTGACGCCCTCCGCGATCTGAAGCACGGGCCCCGCCCCGGCCGCCAGGTTCAGTCGGGTCATCGTCACGGGCATGCCGCCCTCGGTGAGGAAGTCCGAGGAGTAGCCTCCTCCACGGAAGTAGCCCAGGTCGGCGTACCTCCAGCTTGTCGCGTCAAGGCAGGCGCCGGCCTCCGCCGCCGTGATTTCCCACCAGGGTTTCATAGCCGGCTTGCCGTCCCGGCGCTGCCTGCCCGTGCCGTCCAGGGTGGTCGCCCCGGAATTGATGAGATGGATGAAACCGCCCGCCGAGGCTCCTTCGGGCTTCCAGCCCGTGACGCGCTCCACGGCCTCGGGACTCCAGAAAGTGCGCACGTCGGAGAATATCTGGGCCGTCCCGGTGAGCAGGTGCCCGAAGAGCATGACCGCCCCGTTCAGGGAGTCGTTTTCCGTGGCAACCAGGTAGGGCTGTCGTATCCCGGTCCAGTCGAAGCTGGAATTGAGGATGGTTTCCAGGAAGTCCCCGTTGGGGAAGTGGTCCGTCCAGGCGCGCTGTCCCTGGAAGCCCGCCAGGATGGCGTTGTGCCCCAGGGCTTCCTCCCCCCGGCCTTTCCTCCGGAGTTCGGGATTCCCGACCATGAGGTCCCGGACGATCAGGGCCATCTTGACGCTGGTCTCCCAGGCCTTGTCCTTGCGGGCCCGGGAATGCTGTATCGAAGGCGGATTGACGTCGGATCCCTCCGGGCAGTTTTCACGGACCCAGGCGAGGGCGCGGCGATATTCGGCCTCGGAATATATCTTCTCCTCGAAGCGGCGCACGAGTTCGCTCATGTCCACGTACTCGGTCCGCATGCCCAGCCAGGACTGGAAGAAGTCCGGATCGACGATGGAACCGGCTATCCCCATGGAGACGGACCCGATGGACAGGTATGACTTTCCCCGCATCCAGGCGACGGCAAGGCCGGCTCGGGCGAAGCGCAGGATCTTGTCCCGCACGTCCGGCGGGACGGAACCCGTGTCCTTGAGATCCTGGACGTCCCGGCCGTAGATTCCGAAGGCGGGCAGGCCCTTCTGGTTGTGAGCCGCCAGGACGGCCGCCAGGTAGACGGCCCCGGGACGGTCGGTGCCGTTGAAGCCCCAGACCGCCTTGACGGTCAGGGGATCCATGTCCATGGTTTCCGACCCGTAGCACCAGCAGGGGCTCACGGTGAGAGTGACCTGGATCCCCTCCCGCGAGAATTTCTCCGCGCAGGCCGCGGCCTCCGCGACGCCTCCTATGGTCGAGTCCGCCAGGACGCACTCGACCGGGGTGCCGTCGGGGTGCCTCAGGTTGTCCGAGATCAACCGGGCCGCGGCCCGGGCCATGCCCATGGTCACGTCCTCCAGGGATTCCCGGACTCCCCCGAGGCGCCCGTCGATCGCGGGCCGGATACCGATCTTGGGGGCCGGTCCGGGAAACCTCCGCGCCGCCGGCCTGGGCTTCAGACTTTCAAGATTCGCCATGTCCTGCTCCTTCGCCGCTCCGGGCGGCCCTTTCAATGCGGGATGAGCCGGGTGGGCAGGCGCGCCGTACGGGGCCGCCCTCCGACCCTGCCTTCGATTCGATCCAGGATGAAGCCCGCCGCCGTCCTGCCCATCTCCCCCACCGGCTGTTCCACCGCGAACCGGCAGAACCGGAGGAGGGGCGACCAGGGCATCTCGTCGAAGGCGGCCAAGGCGGCGCGTTCCCTACGCTCCGGCGGTTCCTTGTACAGCCGGTTGGTCGCCCCGACATGGGTGTCCGCGTTCACCACGAACCAGGCCTCCGGTGCGTTCGGCAGGGCCAGTAGTTCGTCCATCATGCCGTAGCCCGCGTCGATGTGCATGGGACCGAACCGCTCGAACTCCGGTTCGGGGGGGATGCCGAGACCGGCCAGGGCCGTACGGTAACCCTCGAAGCGTTCCCGGGCCGTGGTCAGACGCAGGTCTCCGCCCACGAATCCGATTCTGCGGTAGCCGAGCCCCGCCAGCGCCCGGACCGCCTCCCGGGCCCCCCCCTCGTTGTCGACGAGTACGGCGTCCGCGCCCGGGTTCCCCGGAGCCCTGTCCGTCAGCACTAGGGGCGTGCCCCGGGCGATCGCGCGCCGGAAGTGATCCGATTCCCCGGTGGCCGGGATGGCGACGATGCCGTCCACGAGGTGCTCCGGGAACAGGCCCAGCAGGCGCTCCTCCTCCGCCGCGCTCTCCCTCGAGGAGGCGATCAACATGTCGTAACCCTCGGCGGCGAGCTCCCGTTCGAGACGGTCCGCGAGGATCATGAAGAAATCCGTAGCCAGGTCCGGCGCTATCACCCCGACCATCCTGGTCGACCGGGTCTTCAGGCTGCGAGCCGCCCGGTTTACCGAGTACCCCAGGCGGTCTGCCGCGGCCCGCACCGCCGAGGCGGTCGTTCCGTGGACGCGGGGATCCCCGTTCAGGGCGCGGGACACCGTGGCCGTGGAAACCCCGGCTTCCCGGGCTATGTCCCGGACCGTGGCCGCGCGACTCACACGGGACGTCCTCCGGGAGCCGCCGGTATCACGCCTTTTTTCACGATGAGGTTGCCGTACGGGGCCGTTTCGCCGGTCATGACTACCGCGAAGGCCCGCCGCGCCCGCTCGTAGAAGGCGAAGCGCTCTAGACGGGCGATCGGGGGAGACGCGGGCCAGCGTCGGTCGATTACGGTTCGGTACTCCCGCTCCACCCCGGGGTCCAAGGGGTCCCCGGGAACGGGCTGCATCATGAGGAAGGGGGCGGGATCGTGGCCGTCGGGGTTGATGAGGGCCAGGACGCCGTCCAGGAGTTCCGCGACGCGGATCCCGTCGGCCCGGAGGGTCCGGGGATTGCAGCTTTCCCCGGGGAAAAAGGCGTCCGCCAGGACGATCTCGTCCCCGTGACCCATGCGGTGGAGGACCGCGAGGAGTTCGGGAGTGATGCAGGGCGCGATTCCAATGAGCATGGCGATCCCCCGGCGGCGTAAAACAGGCGCCGTCTAAGGATGTAATCGTTTACCCGGTTGGCAGGCTTGTCAAGAGGAAAATGTAATCGATTACAAAACCCGCACCGTCGAAGGCGCCTCCTCCGAGAGTGGTGATGCTCGTCCTAAAGGAAACGACACCCGGTCGGAACGGCTCTATGATGTTCCCCTCTCGGATCCGGGAAGTGCCATCGAACCGTTCCGCGGGTCACTTCGAAGGGACCTGCGTATTCCGGGGAGGAGGCGCAGGTTCGCCGCCGTCCGTGGTGTCGTGTCAATCGACGTCGGGATCGGGTGCTCAGCCTCGGTTGACGTGTGTTTTCAGGGAAGTATACTACAGTACGTAAGAATTTCATCTGTAAAAACGCGACGAGGTTGCGGGAACGATTTGTTCGGACCAAAGTCCCCGCAGCCCCGAGGAGGTACCATGCGCGTCGCTTCCTGTCGTCCACGACTTGTCGCATTCGCTGCCGTGTCGATCCTGGCGCTCGCGGCTCGGACCGCCTCGGCCCAGTCCCCCCTCTCCTTCGACGTGAGCCTGGCGCCCAACACCTCGGGAACCCTGGAGGGTTCCGCCTCCCTGCGCCTCAGGTGGGCTTCCTTCGGGGAGTCGGGCCTGACGTTCTCGGCCTCGAGCTTCCTGGAGGAGTATCCCGAGGGCGGGGGCACGACCACGGTCATCCAGTCCCGGAAGACTCTGGACCTGGAGGTCTTTCGCCTGCCCTCGGACATCCTGGCCCTGCGGTTCGGAAGGACGGGCGGAGTCTCCCTGAGCCCCGTGGCCCTGGTGAACGGTGTCATGCTGGACGAGGACAAGTACGGGGAGGATACGGGAGTAGTCTATTACGTAGGACAGCGGACGATCTGGGCGAAACCGTTGCTGGGGGCGGACCTGAAACTGTCCCTGGGTACCGCATCGGTGGAGGTGTACTATCGAACCTCCTGGCCCTTCACCCTGAGGGAGTACCTGGAAGGCATCGCGAACTACTCGACCGTCGTCACCCCCTTCTCCGTCTGGGACGAGGGCTTCGAGACCCGGCTGGGGGGTACGTTGTCCTTCCGGCCCGCGCCGGGCTGGACGGTCCGGGGCGGGGTGGACTGGGTCCGACACATCGGGTATTCCGTTGCGGTGGCGGGAGGCGTGGCTACGGATTTCGTCTACGAAAGCCAAAGCCTGGAAGGTTCCCTGACCCTGACGTTCCCGGTCGGGGAGCGGCGGCCCATGGTCGGAGTGGCCTACGCCTACGACGCCTTCCTGCCTGTGGACGCGATCTACGACCAGAAGTCCTACACCAACGGCCGCATCCGCTTCCTCCTGGGCCTGGAGCTCTGAGACATGGTAGCGCGCGACTCCCGGGCCGCCCGGATCGGGGGTCCCCGGATCAGATCGGGTTGATCCGCTCCGTGATCCCGTAGAAGAGGGGAGGGCAGAAGCGGCGGATGAAGTAGAGGAGCCGCTCCGGGGCCCCGATCAGGATCTCCTTGCGCCTTCGTCGAACGGCTTCAACGATGATCCGGGCGCACCGTTCCACCGGCATGCCCCGCTCCTGTCCCGCGTCCATCCTGCCGTAGACCGTTCCGTCGCCTTTGAGCGAGTGGATCGAGATGTCGGTCCTGATCCGTCCCGGGCACACGAGGGTCACCCCTACGCCCGATCCCCGGAGCTCTGCCCGGAGGGTCTCGAAATAGCCCTGCAGGGCGTGCTTGGAGGCGCAGTAGGTGGAGCGCATCGGGAATCCGAACTTCCCTGCCATGCTCCCGATCACCACGATCCGGCCGCCGCCCGTCTCGATCATCCAGGGAAGGGCGTTCCGGGTGACGGCGACGGCTCCGAAGAAGTTGACCTCGAAGAGGGCGCGCTCCACCCTGCTCTCCGTCTCCAAGGCGGTGGACCGCTGGCTGACCCCGGCGTTGTTGACCAGGATGTCCAGCCGCCCGATCGCGGACTTCACGGCCCCTGCAGCGCGCCGAACGGACTCGGGATCCGTCACGTCGCAGGGTACGACATGACAGCGCCCCGTCTCGATCCCGTCCAGGATTTCCTTGAGCTCTCCGAGCTTGTCCGCGCTCCGGGCCGAGAGGACCACGACGGCCCCCCTTCGAAAGAACTCCAGCGCCAGGGCCTTCCCGATGCCGGAGGATGCCCCGGTGATCCAGACCGTCTTGCCGCCGAATTCCATGCGCAGCCTCCCTTCACAGCCGGGGCTTCCGGTCGTGTTCGAATGACGCAAGGAGCAGAATCACCGGTTGTATCGAGCCTTATGGTCAATTATGTATCCTTCGATTCATGTACTGGCAACATGGGGGCGAGCGGGCTGTTGGCACGTTTCATCCGTTTGGCCAATGCCTTGGTCCTGCGGCAGAAATTCTTAAACGGTTTCCGGAGGTAGTTCTCGCCGGTCTGTAACCATTCGGCGCATAAATTACTATATTAGTAATAAAATCGCCGGAGGCAGGCCATGTCTGAGTATCGATCGAATCGGCTCCGAACCTTCCGAATACGGCCCGGACGATCCTCCCCGGGCCCCCGGATCTCCGAGACCTTCTCCCTGGCCCTGCTGGCCGCCGCACTGATCCTCGTTCCGCCGCCCGTGGCGGCCCAGGCGGGGGGCGGAGCCGCCGGGGTCTTTCGGAGCCGGGAGCATACGTTCCGGCTGGTGAAGGTGCTGGATCGGCTGGACTACCCCTGGGCCCTGGCCTTCCTGCCCGACGGGAGCATGCTGATCTCCGAGCGGACTGGAAGGCTCCTTCGGGTTCGGGAAGGCCGGGCCCAGCCCGTCTCGGGGGTCCCGACGGTGAACGCCTCCGGCCAGGGAGGGCTTCTGGATCTCGCCGTGAGCCCATCCTTCGCCTCGGACCGGACCGTCTTCTTCACTTATTCACAGCCCGGCGCCGGCGGAGCGGGCACGGCCCTGGCCCGGGCGGTCCTGGACGGGACGAGCCTCCGGGAGGTCCGCACGATCTGGAGCATGGAGCGGAAGACCGGGGCCGGACAGCACTTCGGGTCCCGGATACGGCTCCTGCAGGACGGGACGATCCTCCTGACGACCGGGGACCGGGGACAGGGCTCCCGCGCCCAGGACCTGGGCGACGACGCGGGCAAGGTCCACCGGGTAGCCCCGGACGGCTCCGTCCCCGCGGACAATCCGTTCCGCGGCAACCGGGCCGCCCGGCCCTCGGTGTTTTCCTACGGCCACCGGAATCCCCAGGGCCTGGCGATCCATCCGGGGACCGGGGAGGCCTGGATCACCGAGCACGGCCCCCAGGGCGGCGACGAGGTGAACCTCGTCCGCCCCGGACGCAACTACGGCTGGCCGGTCATCACGTTCGGACGCCAGTACGGCTCCGGGGCGCAGATCGGGGAGGGGACGGCCAAGCCCGGCATGGAGCAGCCCCTGATCCACTGGACCCCCTCCATCGCCCCCTCGGGCCTGGAGTTCTACACCGGGGACGCCTTTCCCCGCTGGAAAGGCAGCCTGTTCTCCGGGAACCTGGCGGGACGGCGCCTGGTTCGCATGACCGTGGGCGATGCGCAGGTCCTCTCCCAGGAGGTCCTGCTGGAGGGCTCGGTCGGGCGGATCCGGGACGTGCGGCAGGGGCCCGACGGATTCCTGTACATCCTGACGGACGAGTCCCCCGGCGCCGTCTATCGGCTGGAACCGGGGGACTGAGGGAGGGGAACCGGGGCCCTCACTGCTGGGGCATCACCAGGTCCGGCACGAACATCGTGATCTCCGGGATGAAGGTGACCAGCATCAGGACGATGATCATGACCCCCCACATGGGCAGGAGGGCCCGGGTGACCTGCTCCATCCGGATCTTCCCGATGGCGCAGCCCACGAAGAGGGCGGAGCCCACGGGCGGGGTGGTCAGGCCGATGGCCAGGTTCAGGATCAGCATGATCCCGAAGTGGACCGGGGACATCCCCAGGGCACCCACGAACACGGGGTAGAGGATGGGCGTGGTGATCAGGATCAGCGGGGCCATGTCCATGATCATGCCCAGGAGCAGGAGCAGGATGTTGACCAGGATGAGGAGCACGGTCTTGTTGTGGGTGATGGACAGGAGCAGTTCCGTGGCCATCGCCGGAATCCGCAGGTAGGCCATCATCCAGCCGAAGGCGCTGGCGGAGGCGATCAGGGCCATCACCATGGCCAGGGTCTTCAGGGAGTTGTACAGGATTCCCTTCATGGCCCGGAGAGGTATCTCCCGGTACACGAAGAAGGTGATGAAGAAGGCGTACACGACCGCGATGGCCGCGGACTCGGTGGCTGTGAAGACGCCCGAGATGACCCCGCCCATGATGAGGACCGCGGTGAACAGGCCCAGGAAGGCGTCCTTGGTGATGAGTAGGGCCTCCTTGAGGCTGTACTTCTTCTCCTTGGGGTAGTTGCGCTTGAGAGCGTAGATGTAGCTCAGGATCATCAGGGAGAATCCCAGGAGCATCCCCGGAAGGAAGCCGCCCAGGAAGAGCCGTCCCACGGATACCCCGCCGGCGGCCAGGGAATAGATGATCATGTTGTGGCTGGGGGGGATGATGACCCCCTGGCAGGCGCTGGTCACGGTCAGGGCCACGGAGAAGTCGTCGTCGTAGCCCTTCTCCTTCATCATGGGGATGATGAGGGCCCCGATGGAGGAGACGTCCGCAACGGCGGACCCGGAGATGCCCCCGAAGAACATGCTGTCCAGGCAGTTGACCTGGGCCAGCCCGCCCCGCACCCGCCCCACCAGGACGTTCGCGAACAGCACGATCCTCCGGGAGATCCCTCCCTGGCTCATGATCTCCCCCGCGAGGATGAAGAAGGGGATGGCAAGGAGGCTGAAGGACCGGATTCCCTGGACCATCTGCTGGACCACGGCCATCAGGGGGATCCCGAGGAGGGCCGCCGTGCTCAGGGAGGAGAAGGCGAGGGCGAAGGAGATCGGGACCCGGAGCAGGAGCAGGACCAGGAAGGATCCGATCAGGTAGATCACGGCGAAGGTGAAATCAGGCATCGGGTCCTCCCGTCGCGTCCCGGAGGGTGCCCTCTCCGGACAGGTACTTGTCCACGGCCGCGTCCCGGGTGTCGATCCCGGCCAGGTCCGCAGCGGCCTCATAGATGACGACGAAGCCGCTCAGGGGAAGCACCGCGTAGAGTATTCCCGCGGGCCAGAGGGTTGCGGGCATGATGGAACCCATGGTCATCTTCGAGAGCTTCCACCCGAACACCAGCATGGCCAGCCCGATCGCGAGGTAAACGAGCCCCCTCAGGATATCCAGGACCCGGTTGGCCCGGTCGGACATACGATGCTCCGAGATCAGGGTCAGGTTGATGTGTAGGTTCTGCTTGACGCCCAGGGCCAGGCTGATGAAGCCGAACCAGACCGCCAGGAGCAGGGCGACCTCCTCGGACCACATGAGCCCGCTGTTGAATCCGTACCTCAGCACCACGTTCACGAAGACCACGAGGACCATGGCCACCATCATGAACTTCGCCAGGGTCAGGAGCGCTATGTGCAGGAGATTGAAGAAGGCTACGATTCTACGTGCCATGGTTCCGCCTTTCCCCGGGCATGGAAACGGGCGGGCGCCCGGTCGGCCGTCCGCCCGCTTCCGCTTCGGAGACGTCTTGCTACTTTACTTCGCTGATCCGCTGGACCAGGTACCGGATGGCCGCGGGCTGCTTGTCGTACAGGGGCTTCATGGCCGCCTGCCAGGGCGCCTTGTCCGTGATCACGGTGATGGTGTTACCCGCGGCGCGGACCTTGGCCTCCGAGGCCTTCTCGCGCTCGGCCCACAGCTTGCGCTGGTAGGGGATGGCGTCCAGGGCGGCCTGCTTGATCAGCTCGAGGTCCTTCGGGGAGAGCTTGGAAAGGGAGATCTTGGAGCCGATGATGATCTCCGGTACCCGGGTGTGCTCATCCAGGGTGTAGAACTTGGCCACCTCGTAGTGGCTGGTGGACTCGTAGGAGGGCCAGTTGTTCTCCGCGCCGTCGATGACGCCGGTCTGGAGGCCCGAGTAGACCTCTCCGTAGGGCATCGGGGTCGCGGTGGCGCCCAGGCCCTGGACCATGCCGACCATCAGCTCGCTCTCCTGGACCCGGATCTTGAGGCCCTTGAGGTCCTCGGGCTTGGAGACGGGGCGCTTGGAGTTGTAGAAGTTGCGGGCGCCGGGCTCGAACCAGCCGATCCCGATGAAGCCCGAGGGCTCCAGGGAGGCGAAGAGCTCCTTGCCGATCGGGCCGAGGAGGACCTTCCACATGTGGTCTTCCGAGCGGTACAGGTAGGGAAGCTGGAGGGCGTTGAAGACCGGGACGAAGGAGGCCAGCGGGGAGATGGAGACCCGGGTGAAGTCGATGGCGCCGAACTGCACCTGCTCGATCACGGCGCGTTCCTGGCCCAGCTGGGAGCCGGGGTAGACCTGGATCTCGATACGGCCCTTGGACCGTTCCTTGACCAGCTCCGCGAACTTCTGGTCCCCCAGGGTGGTGGGGTAGTCGGCGGGATGGGTTTCCGCCAGCCGCAGGACGATGGGCTTCTTCTGCGCGGCCACCGACGTCACCGCCAGGACCACGATCAGCGCCAGAAGCAACGCTTTCTTAAGGCTCATGGGTTCCTCCTATGTCGAAACTTGTCGAACGATGATCCAGGATAGGGCCGTTCCGCGGATCCGGGTTGGGGAAATTCTTGCGTAATGGGGTACTTTCTTGACACCTCGGGCGGTTCCGCGGGTCCGGCGGCCTATCCGGAGCCGGCCTGGTACTCCGAGGGGCTGGCCCCCTCGTACTTGCGGAAGACCCGGCAGAAATAGGCGGTGTCCTTGAACCCCACCAGGGACGCGGTCTCCTTGACCCGGTAGGCGCCGGTCCGGAGCAGGCGCTTGGCCGCGTCGACGCGGAGCCGGCAGAAGACCTGGACGAAGGTTTCCCCCCGGTGGCGGCGGAAGAGGCGGGAGAGGTGGGAGGGGGCGGTGCCTACGGCCCGGGCCACGTCGACCAGGGAAAGGTTCTCGGCCAGATGCTCCCGCAGGTAGTCGACGGCCCGCTCGACGGCCCCGGCTCCGGGGCCGTCCGCGTCCTCGGAGGCCGCGTGAGGACCCGGGTCGTCCGTCAGGATCACCACGGGCCGGTCGATCCGGGCTAAAGCCGCGGCTTGGCGGGCCTCCCGGAAACGGGGAGACCCGTCGGGGGAGAGGCAGGCCCCGGTCAGGACCCGGATTCCCAGGGACCGGCGGAGCTCCTCCGTCAAGGCCGCCAGTACGGCCCACAGGGCTTCCTCCGCCTCCGCCTCCGCGCCTTCGGAGGAGGGGGCGACCGCCAGGCAGCGGAGTTCGGGCTCCCCCTCCCCCGCCAGGGCGTACCACCCGGCCTCCCGGAGGCGCCGCTCCAGGAGCTCCCGGGTACCCCGGCCGATCGGGCGCCGGGGGAAGGGGCCGGGTTCCGGGGCGGCCGGGCCCGCGGGCCGGAGCACCAGGGCCGCCGCGATCCGGCCCTGGCAGCCCCGGAGCCGGAGGAAGGCGGCCAGCCGCTCCCGGATCTCGGCGTCCCGGTCCGCGTCCCGACCAAGGTCCCGACCAAGGTCCCGACCAAGGTCCCGACCAAGGTCGGCGCGGAGCTCGTCCTCCAGCAGGGACAGAGCTCCGTCGGAGGAAGCCCCCGGCCCGAGCCGCTCCCGCTCCAGGCGGTCCAGGATTCGCCGGGCCATGGCCAGCACCTCGTCCGCGGCCGCGGGCTTGACCAGGTACTCGTCCACCCCCAGCCGCAGGGCCTCCCGGGCGTAGTCGAACTTGTCGAAGGCGGTCACGAAGACGATGTGGATACCGGGGTCGGCGTCCCGGAGGATCCGAGCCGCCTCCAGGCCGTCCATGCCGGGCATCCGGATGTCCAGGAAGGCCAGGTCGATTCCTCCCCCGGAGGCCGCCGCCACGGCCTGGCGCCCGTTGGCGGCTTCGACCAGCTCGACGCCCCGGTCGGAAAGTCCGCCCAGGATGTGGGCCAGGGCCTGCCGCTCCAGCTGCTCGTCGTCGGCGATCAGGATGCGGAAGCTCACGACGGGGCCCCCCCGTCCCGTTCCGCGGGGATCCCGATGCGGACCGCGGTGCCCTGTCCCCGCTCGCTCCGGACCGTGAGGCGGGCGGCCGGGCCGTAGCGCAGCTCCAGGCGTTTCCGCACGTTGGAGATCCCGATGCCCTCCCCGGCCCGGCCGGGAGACCTTCCGCCGGAGGATCCTCGTCCCGCCGCGGCCATCCCCACCCCGGTGTCCCGGATGTCCAGGAGCAGACGGCCCTTGCGGATCCGCGCGGAGATCTCGACGCTTCCCCCTTCCTCCCGGGGCTCGATGCCGTGGCGGACCGCGTTCTCCACGAAGGGCTGGATCGTGAACCGGGGGATCCGGACGTCCTGGAGCTCCGGGGCGGCCTCCACGGTCCACCGGAGGCGCTCCCCGAAGCGGAGGCGCTGGAAGGCCAGGTACTCCTCCACGATGGCCAGCTCCTCGCGGAGGGTGACCATGGATTCCGGGGCGCCCAGGGCGTAGCGGAACAGGCGCCCCAGGGCCAGGGACAGGGCCTCGGTCCGTTTCGCTCCTTCCAGCAGGGCGGTGCGGGCGATCGTGTTCAGGGCGTTGAAGAGGAAGTGGGGCTGGATCTGGTCCTGTAGGCTGATGAACTGGGCCTCCCGGAGGGCCCGCTCCTTGTCCATGAGCTGGCGCTCCTCCTCCCGGAGGCTCCGTTCCAGCTCGGCCTTGCCCCGGAGGTCCACGACCATGGAGGCGATGCTCTTGCTCATGGTGTTGAAGGACCGGGCCAGGATCTCCACCTCGTCCCCCGTGTCGGCCCGGACCTCGGGCACGTCCAGCTCCCCCGCGGCGATCCGCTCGCTGGCGCGGGCCAGCCGGCGGATGGGGGCGGAGACGGAGGAGGAGATGGCCACCGCCGCCATGCCGAAGAGGACCACGAAGACGACGAGGCCCCCGAGGGTCAGCCTGCGCAGGGAGTTGAGCCTCCGGGTCAGGGCCTGGTACCGGGCGTCCCCGTACTGCATGGCCTCGGAGAGGAAGGTGGACAGGTAGCCGTCCATATAGCCCGCGATCCGACCGGCCCAGGCCATGTCCTGGTACCAGTCCCGGTCGTTGGCCAGGCGGCGGCGTATCGCGGCTTCCAGCTTCTCGAAGTAGGCCGGCAGGCCCCGGTGGGTCGCCTGCAGGGCGAAGAAGGCCTCCAGGGACTCGGGTTCCGTCTCCTCCAGGTGCTGGATGACCATCAGGAAGTCCTGGAGATCCTGCTCCAGGGACAGGGAGCCCGCGTCGGGGGACTCCCGCATCTGGCGTTCCACCCGGGCGTACTGGGCGGACAGTCCCGCGCGCAGACGGTGGATGGCGTGGTACCGGGCCAGGTTGCCCTCGAACTGGCGGATGGCCCCGAAGGAGACCACCTGGACCGAGAGGTCCAGGAGCACCACCGCCAGGATGGCCGCCCCGTAAAAGGCCAGGAGCTTGGCCCGGATCCCGATCCGGATTCCCGGTTTCCCGGGAATGCCCGGCGCGGGGCCCGCGGCCGCGCCTAGGCCGGCAGAAGTTCCGGCAGCCGGCTCAGCGAGACCGTTTCGAATGTCCCCGACTCGATCCACTCGGGCCGTACGTACCCCCAATCCGCCAGGACGCGGCGGACCGGGTGCTCCGACGGGCCCTGGAAATGGTCTACCTGGTCGTCCACGAAGACCGCCCCCCGGGCGCCCCGCTCCGAGAGGATCCGGTCGATGAACCGGAGCTTGGATTCCTTGCCGGAACACAGGACCCGGTCCGCCTCCCACTCGACCCCGTGGTGCCGGAGGATCGCCAGGATGAAGGGAGCCTCCTTGGTGGACAGGATAAGGACAGCACGGTTCGCGCGATTCCGCAACAGGATTTCCCGGATTCCCGGATACAGGGGGTTCAGGGCGAACCAGCGTTCCGGGTCGCGCCGCAGAAGATCGCTCCGGGCCTGGTAGAAGAGGTCGTGGAAGAGGCCGTCCCGCTCCGCCTCCCGGGCCGCCAGGGCGTCGAAGTCCCCCTGGGAGACCAGGCGGAGACCCTCCCTCATGGCCAGGTGCAGGAGGAGGTAGTCCGCGCCCCGGCGGATGAGGGGCCGCATGCGAGCGAACTCGGCCTCCTCCGGGACGGACGCCGGGGGCTCCGGCAGCCCCAGGAAGCCGGTCCAGTAGGCGGTCCGGGACACGGCGTAGCACTCCGGGAGGCTGTCGCAGAGGACCCCGTCGAAATCCAGGAACCGGAGGGTGTCCTCCCTATCGCCCATGCGGCGGTGCCCCCAGCCGTTCGATGTGAGCGTGGATGTGGTCCCCCACGCAGCCGTAGTGGAGCTCCTCCCGGTCGATAAGGAAGCGGAAGAGCCGGGGCCCCGTGTCCGGGTCGTTCAGGAGGCCCCCGTAGCTCACGTGGAGGAGCTGGCGGCTCTCGGGCCGCTCGAGGTAACCCGGGAGATCCTCGTCCGCGACCCCCTTCGGGTCCGGGATCCGGGAGAGGTCCGGGGTGATGTGGTAGAGCTTCAGGGCGTCGGGGAAGTACTCGTAGGCCTTGGAAAGGAGGTCCCGGAAGAGGCCGGGGTCCTGGAGGGACGCGGCATGGACCGCCTCCAGCCAGCTGGTGCCCGCGGTCTTCACGTGGACCCGCAGGCCCGTGTGCCGGCCGATGGCCGGGTACACGCTGAACTTGTCGCTTCCCGAGTGGATGGAGATCTTGTAGCCCCCGTAGGCCTTGGCGATCGCGCAGTGGACCGCGAACTGCCGCTCGAAGTCCCCGGGGTTCCCGATGTAGTCGATCCCCTTCTGGAACTCCCCGATGAACCGGGGGGCCAGGGAGTTGACCGTCACCTCCCGCCGGGCCAGTTCGGAGGCGATGAAGAGGTGGTGGGCGGGCACCGTGGGAGCCGTGGTCTCGTCGATGCTCACCTCCAGGTCGTAGGCGTCCCCCCGGCGGGACCGGAGGTGGCGGTCCACCTCCCCGGTGAACTCCAGGGCCTTCCAGTACATCAGGGCGCAGCGCTTGGCCTCGAGGTCCGAGACGACGATGGAGGCGCCCGCGAGGGCGAAGGTCTTTCCGGCGTAGCCGTCCAGGACGCGGCGGCGGACGGGCTCCGCCAGGCGGCCGAAGGCCTCCTCCACCGCGGCCTCGGTCCAGGAGGCGGGGGCGGGGTCCATGACTTCCGTAAGGTCCAGGGTGATCATGGGCATGCCGGCGTCCAGGGCCGTGTCGATGTCCGGGATGTTCTTGAGGTGGTCCCCGTCGGCCCCGAAGCCCCGGTCGAAGCCCTCCTGGAGGGCCGCGAAGGCGGCGTCCTTGACCACCCGGGGGTAGGTCCGGCCGGTGAGCTTGAGCTCCCGCATGGACAGCTGGGCCAGGACGGGGCTGACCCGGAAACCCCGGGCCGCCCGGATATGTCCGGGCCCGGCCATGCCCAGTCGGTCCCCGCAGCCGATGGTGGTGCGCTCGCCCCGGAGGGAGGTGGGGGCAAGGAAGGGCAGGTGCTCCTTGATGGCCTGGTAGTTGCCCCAGGACCGCGGACCGTCCAGGACCTTCCACCCCGCTGCGGAGAAGCGCTCGCCTTCGAAGGCCGGGGGAATCGCGTCCTTGGACAGGACGAGGAGGCGCTTGCCGTCCCGCTCGTTCATCGGGGCGTCCGGGGCGGCCGGGATCCCCGTGCCCGCCAGGAGGAAGCGGAGGCTCCCCGCCGCGAAGAGGGATCTCGGGTAGTAGAAAACCCCGCCCCCCAGGTCCGTGCGGCCGAAGGACCGCTCCCGATGGGCGGCCAGGGCTTCGGGCTTCGCGTCCGGCAAGCCCTGCCGGTCCAGGGCCGCAAGGAGGAGCTCGCGGTTCCGTTGTATCCTCAAATCGTTCCGTTCCATGATGGATGGACTCTCCTTTGTAGTGTGCGCCCCGCGGCTGCGGACGCTGTCCGGGGATTACCCTTTGACCCCCAGGTCGATGCCGAAGTACGAGGCCGCGTTCCGGAAGCAGACGTCCTTCACGAGGTTCCCCGCCGCCTCGAGGTCCGGGGGGATTTCCCCCCGGTCCATCCAGCCGCCCACGAGGTTGCAGAGAATTCTGCGGAAGTACTCGTGCCGGGGGTAGGACAGGAAGCTCCGGGAATCCGTGAGCATCCCCACGAATGCCGACAGAAGTCCCATGCTGGAAAGGGCGGTCATCTGCCGCTCCATCCCGTCCTTCTGGTCGTTGAACCACCAGCCCGAGCCGAACTGGATCTTTCCGGCGGTCCGGCCGTCCTGGAAGGCCCCGGCCATCGTGGCCAGGACCTCGTTGTCCCGGGGGTTGAGGACGTAGAGGATGGTCTTGGGCAGGCGGTCGTCTTGGTCCAGGTCTGCAAGGAGCCGGGCCAGGCCCTCCGCCTGGGGCCAGTCCCCGATGACGTCGTAGCCCGTGTCCGGGCCCAGGGAGGCGAACATGCGGGGGTTGACGTTCCGCAGGGCCCCCACGTGGAGCTGCATCGTCCAGCCCGCCTCGGCGTCCATGCGCCCCAGGTCCGTGAGCAGGGCGCCCCGGAATGCCAGGATGTCGGCGTCCGAGGGCCGGCGGCCGGCTTTCGCTTCCTTGAGGATCCGGTCCCGGTCCGCGGGGGACGCCGAGGGGGCGGGCACGAACTGCAGGCCGTGGTCCGAGATCCGGCAGCCCCGGGCGTGGAAGAAGTCGTGCCGGTTCTTCAGGGCCGCGACCAGGGAGGGGTAGTCCGTGACCGGGACGCCGGAGGCGGCTTCCAGGGCCTCGATCCAGGCCTTCCAGCGCTCGGGGCTCTCCAGGGCGTGGGCCTTGTCGGGCCGGAAGGCGGGTAGGACCTTCACCGGGAAGGATTCGTCCGCGGCTATGGCCGCGTGATGCTCCAGGGTATCCGTCGGGTCGTCGGTGGTGCAGATCCCGGCCACCCCGAAGCGCCGCACCAGGCCCCGGACCCGGTAGTCCTCCCGGGCGAGGAGGGCGGTGCATCGGTCGTAGATCCGGTCCGCGGACTGTTCGTCCAGGAGTTCGTCGATCCCGAAGACCCGCTTGAGCTCCAGGTGGGTCCAGTGGTAGAGGGGGTTGCCCAGGGTCCGAGGCACGGTCCGGGCCCAGGCCTGGAACTTCTCCCGGTCCGGGGCGTCCCCGGTGATCAGGTTCTCGGGGACCCCCGCGGTCCGCATCGCCCGCCACTTGTAGTGGTCTCCTCCCAGCCAGACCCGGGTGAGGTTCTCGAAGCGGGTGTTCTCGGAGATCTGGGCCGGGGGAACGTGGCAGTGGTAGTCGAAGATCGGCATGCCCTCGGCGTGGTCGTGGAAGAGGGCCCGGGCGTTCTCTCCCGAAAGGAGGAAGTCCTCGTGGATGAAGCTCGCCATGTCAGATGTTCTGGACCAGGTAGCCGCCGTCCACGGGCACGGTGATCCCGGTCACGAAGCCCGCCGCCTTGTCGGAGGCTAGGTAGAGGCTGATTCCCGCGATCTCGGACACGTCCCCGAAGCGGCCGAAGGGGGTGTGGGCGATGACGTCCTTGCCCCGGGGAGTGAGGTCCCCGGTCTTCTCGTCCACCAGGAGGGCCCGGTTCTGGTTGCCGAGGAAGAAGCCCGGGGCGATGGCGTTGACCCGGATTCCGTGCGGGGCGAACTCCTTGGCGCAGGCCATGGTCAGGTTCATGACCCCCGCCTTGGCGGCGTCGTAGGCCCAGACCCCGGACAGGGGGATGTAGGAACCCATGGAAGCCATGTTGAGGATGTTCCCCTTGATCCCCTTCTCGATCCAGAAGGCGGCGGTCACCTTGGTGGGGACCACGAGGCCCGCCACCAGGTTCAGCCGGAGGATGTCCTCGAAGAGGGGGACGTCGATCTCCAGGAAGGCGGACTTGCCCTTGTTCCCCCCCGCGGCGTTCACCAGGACGTGGGGCCCGCCGAGCTTGTCGGCGGTGGCCTCCAGGGCCTTGCGCACCGACGGCTCCGAGAGGGCGTCCACCTCCACGGGCAGGATGCGGTCCGCGGCGTCCGAAAGGCCGGGCAGGGCCGCAAGCCTCTGCCGGGCCGCCTCGGCGAACTCCAGCTTGATGTCCCAGAGGGCCACCGTGGCGCCCGCCCGCAGGAATGCCTCGGACATGGCGCCGGCGATCACGCCGCCGCCCCCGGTGATGGCCACGGTCTTGCCGCTCAGGGAAAACATCTCTTCCAGGTAAGTCATCGCTGTCTCCTCGTTCTCGGGTATCCGCCGTTGCGGGGCATCGGCGGGCTGTTCGTTTCTCCGTCCATATGAACCCGGCCCGGCCGGGTCCGCGTCGGGATCCGCCGTCCGGACCGCGCCGCTTCAGACGCTTTTCACGAAGTGCTTGTTGAACCGGACGTACCGGGGCAGGCCGCCCTCGATGGGGACCGGGACCTCCCCCTGGATCAGGGGCCGGGCGTAGCGCAGGAAGGCGTCGGTCACGGAGAACCCGTCGGCCCCGATCCACTCCTTGGGGAAGTACTTCTCCCCGTTGGCTACCTGGGACAGGTCCGCCAGGCCCGTGCTCCAGCGGTAGGGGTCGTCGGAATCCCGGACCAGGGTGACCATCTTTCCGCTCTCCCCGGCCACGGCCAGGCGGACCGCCTGGCGCCCCGTCTCGTAGGCCTCCTGGGAGTCCGTGAGGCTGGCGAAGTGGGCTCCCGCCCGCTGGATGGTGGAGGGGATGGCGAAGCGGGCCTTCACCTTGACCTCGGCTTCCACCAGGGCCTTGATGTAGTTGGCCGCCCCGCCCAGCTGGACGTGGCCGAAGGAGTCCTTGGCGAACTGGCCTTTCTGCTCGGAGATGTAGGTGCCGTCGGGATTCTTGGTACCCTCGGACACGACGATGACGCAGCGCTTGATCGTCTTGAGGTAGTGGTTCACCCGGTCCTTGAAGGCTTCGGGATCGAAGGGGACCTCCGGAAGCAGGATGATGTGGGGTGCGTCCTCCTCGCTCCGTTTGGCCAGGGCCGTGCCCGCGGCGATCCAGCCGGCGTTCCGGCCCATCGCCTCGATCACGTTCACCGTGTCCGCCGTATAGAGGGCCTCGGTGTCCCGGCCCGCCTCCATGACCATGGTCGCCAGGTACTTGATCACGCTGCCGTAGCCGGGGCAGTGGTCCGTGAAGGCCAGGTCGTTGTCGATGGTCTTGGGCACTCCCATGGCGCGGAACTCGTAGCCCTCCCGAGAGGCCAGGCGGTTCACCTTGTCCGCGGTGTCCATGGAGTCGTTGCCGCCTATATAGAAGAAATAGCGGACCCCGAACTTCTTGAAGACCGCCAGGATCTTGCCGTAGTCCTCCTCGGTCTTCACCTTGTACCGGCAGGAGCCCAGGGCCGCGGAGGGGGTTGTCTTGAGGCCCTCGATGTCCGCGGGATCCTCCTTGCCCAGGTCGAAGAGGGTCTCATTCAGGATGCCCAGGATGCCGTTGTGGGCGGCGTACACCCCGGTGATGTCCGGGCTCTTCAGGGCCTCCTGGATCACCCCGCAGGCGCTGGAATTGATGACCGCCGTGGGCCCTCCGCTCTGTGCTACGACGCAGTTCCCCTTCATGGATGGATTCCTCCTGATGCGGATTCGGGTCCGCGGCATACGCGCCGGTCCCGCGTTGTACCAAGTCCTGTCATTCGCCGATTCCCGCGGTTTTCCTAGCCTGGAACTCGCCGAATCCGGCACTTGAGCCGGATTCGGGGCCGCGACTGGGATCGCTTGCGGCGATCCCGGTCGCGAGAACGATCTCCATGCCGAAGACGTTGAACTCCTTGATGTTCCGGAACCCCGGGTCCGTCACCAGGATGTCCACGTCCCCGGCCCGGGCGAAGACGGAGAAGGCCTGGCGCCCGTACTTGCCGGAATCCGCCAGGATGATCCGTCGCCCCGAGGCCTCCAGGACCTTCTGCTTGAGCTGGGACTCGATGAGGTTCTGGGACGAGAAAGCCCCGCGGTTCGAGAAGCCCGTGGCGCCCAGGAAGCAGGTCTCGATCTGGAGAGTCCGGAGGGCTTCGATGGCCATGGGGCCGACGAAGGATCCCGCCTCCCGGCGGTACGTGCCTCCGAGGCTGATGAGGGAGATGCCCGGGCAGGCTCCCAGGGCGGCCATGACGTCGATGGAGTTGGTCACCACCCGGAGGTTCATCTCCGTGAGCTCCTTGGCCAGGAGGAGGCAGGTGCTCCCGGCGTCCAGGTAGACGGTCTCCCCGTCCCGGACGAGCTCCCGGGCCTTCCGGGCGATGGCCTCCTTCACGTCCATGCGTTCCTTGAGCCGCACGTCCATGGTCTTCAGGACCCGGGTATCCTCGGCGATCTGGGCGCCTCCCCGGGTGCGGATCAGGCATCCCATCTCCTCCAGCTGGGCCAGGTCCTTCCGGATCGTCACCTCCGACACCCCCAGGCGCTGGGCGAAGTCCCCCACGGAGACGTTCCGGAGGAGGCTGAGGATCTTCAGGATCTCGGCGTGCCGGGGCAGGTGGGTCATCTTTCGTTACCTTTCGAATGGCAGAGTATAATGAAACCCCCGTGCTGTCAACCGCCGCGCCTTCCCTTGACTGCGGAGGGTGTTTGTGGTATCTGATTTCGTATCGGATGATATTTCGAAAGGAAAGGTAAGCCCGATGAGCGCAACCACGAACGATCCCTCCCAGGTCCTGCGGGACCTGAAGCCCGAGCACGAGTTCTTCATCGGCATCGACTCGGACGGCTGCGTCTTCGATTCCATGGAGATCAAGCACAAGGAATGCTTCTGTCCCGCCTTCGTCAACCACTACGGCCTCCAGGCGGTTTCCAAGTACGCCCGGGAAGCCTGGGATTTCGTGAACCTCTATTCCAAGACCCGGGGCTGCAACCGCTTCCCCGCGGTGCTCAGGGCCCTGGACCTCCTCCGGGAACGGGACGAGACCAAGGCCCGGGGGGTGAGGGTCCCCGAACTGGCGGGCCTCCGGGACTGGGTGAGGCGGGAGACCAAGCTGGGAAACCCGACCCTGAAGGCCGAGCTCGACCGGACCGGGGATCCCGACCTCCGGAGGGTCTACGCCTGGTCCGTGGACGTCAACGAGACGGTGGCCAGGATCGTCCGGGACGTTCCGCCCTTCCCCCTCGTGCGGGAGAGCCTCGCGGCCATGGAGGAGAGGGCGGACGTCATCGTCGTGTCCCAGACCCCCCAGGAGGCCCTCCAGCGAGAGTGGGAGGAGCACGGCATCGCGGGCCACCTCCGGGTCATCGCGGGCCAGGAGATGGGCACCAAGACCGAGCACATCGCCTTCGCGTCCAAGGGCAAGTACGCCCCCGGGCATGTCCTGATGATCGGGGACGCCCCGGGGGACCTGGAGGCGGCCAAGAAGAACGGGGCCCTCTTCTTCCCGGTGAATCCCGGGCACGAGGAGGCCTCCTGGAAGCTCTTCCACGAGGAAGCCCTGGGGCGCTTCTTCGCGGGGACCTACGGCGGGGAGTACGAGAGCGCCCTCATCGCGGAGTTCGACCGCTACCTCCCCGAGCTTCCGCCCTGGAAGGGACGATAGATGCTGTACTACGCCAAGGGCTCGCCGGACACCGCCTTTACGGACCGGGAGCTGGAAGCCGCCTTCCAGGAGGGGCTCGACAAGGTCGAGGCCGCCCGCGGGCGTCCCAAGCGGGTCCTGGTCCTGCCCCCGGACATCACCCGGGTCCACAGCCGGGCGGGGATCCTGACCCGCTTCGCCTACGACCGCTACGGATCCGCCCTGACGGACATCCTGCCGGCCCTGGGCACCCACAAGCCCATGACAAGCGAGGAGATCCGGGAGATGTTCCCGGGGGTGCCCGAAAACCTCTTCCGGGTGCACCGCTGGCGCACGGACGTGGCCACCCTGGGGGAGGTGCCCGCCTCCTTCATCGAGGAGGTTTCCGAGGGAAAGCTCTCCTTCCCCTGGCCGGCCCAGGCCAACCGCATGGTCGTGGAAGGCGGGCATGACCTCATCCTGTCCCCGGGACAGGTGGTTCCCCACGAGGTCATCGGCATGGCCAACTACAACAAGAACGTCTTCGTGGGCACCGGCGGAGCCGAGGGGATCAACAAGAGCCACTACCTGGGCGCGGTCTACGGCATGGAGCGCATCATGGGGCGGGCGATCAACCCGGTCCGGAAGGTCCTCAACTACGCCCACGACCGGTTCGCCCGGCACCTCCCCCTGGTCTTCGCCCACACCGTGGTGGGCCGGCGGGCGGACGGGTCCCTGGCCGTCCAGGGCCTCTATATCGGGGACGACCTGGAGTGTTTCCTGAAAGCGGCGGAGCTCTCCCTGAAGGTTAACTTCACCATGCTGGACAAGCCCCTGGCCAAGGCGGTGGTATACCTGGACCCCAAGGAGTTCCGGAGCACCTGGCTGGGCAACAAGAGCGTGTACCGGACCCGGATGGCCCTGGCGGACGGCGGGGAGCTGGTCGTCCTGGCACCGGGGGTCAAGGAGTTCGGGGAGGATCCCGAGATCGACCGGCTGATCCGCAAGTACGGCTACTCCGGCACGGACCGGGTGGTGGGCCTGGTGGAAAAGGAGGCGGACCTCAAGGCCAGCCTCTCCGCGGCGGCCCACCTGATCCACGGCTCCTCGGAGGGCCGCTTCTCCATCACCTACGCCCCCGGGCACCTCTCCCGGGAGGAGGTGGAGGGGGTCGGGTTCCGCTTCGCGGATCTCGGGGAAACCCTCAAGCGCTACGACCCCGCCCGCCTCATGGAGGGCTTCAACACCCTCCCGGACGGCGAGGAGATCTTCTACATCAGCAATCCGGCCGTGGGCCTCTGGGCGTACCGCGGCCGCTTCGCCTCGTGACGCCTCAAGACAACGTTGAAGGAGACGGAATACATATGGAAGCCAAGGCGGACATCGGGCTCATCGGACTCGCGGTGATGGGCCAGAACCTGGTGCTGAACATGAACGACCACGGGTACTCGGCGGCGGTGTACAACCGCACGGTCTCCAAGGTGGACGAGTTCCTGGCGGACGCGGCCAAAGGGCGGTCCACGATCTACGGGGCCCGTTCCGTGGAGGAGTTCTGCGCCCTCCTCAAGCGGCCGCGGAAGATCATGCTGATGGTCAAGGCCGGCGCCGCGGTGGACGAGTTCATCGAGACCCTCCTGCCGCACCTGGCCGCCGGGGACGTGATCATCGACGGCGGCAACTCCCACTTCCCGGACTCCACCCGCCGCACCCGCTACCTGGCCCAGAAGGGCATCCGCTTCATCGGCACCGGGGTCTCCGGCGGCGAGGAGGGCGCCCGGCACGGGCCCTCCATCATGCCCGGGGGCAATCCCGAGGCCTGGCCCCTGGTCAAGGACATCCTCCAGGCCATCGCGGCCAAGACCGCGGACGGCCAGCCCTGCTGCGACTGGGTCGGCCAGGAGGGGGCCGGGCACTTCGTGAAGATGGTCCACAACGGGATCGAGTACGGGGACATGCAGCTGATCTGCGAGGCCTACCACGTCATGAAGCAGGGCCTGGGCCTGGACGCCGCCCGGATGCACGAGGTCTTCGCGGAATGGAACAAAGGCGAGCTGGACTCCTACCTGATCGAGATCACCCGGGACATCCTGGCCTACAAGGACGCGGACGGCTCCCCCCTGGTGGAGAGGATCCTGGACACGGCGGGCCAGAAAGGCACGGGCAAGTGGACGGGTATCAGCTCCCTGGAGCTGGGGGTCCCGGTCACCCTGATCGGGGAGGCCGTGTACGCCCGTTGTCTTTCGGCCATGAAGGAGGAGCGGGTCGAGGCGGCCAAGGTCCTCGCCGGGCCCGGTTCCGGGAAGATCTCCGTCCCCGACGCCAAGGCCTTCCTGGAGGACCTCCGGCAGGCCCTCCTGGCGTCCAAGATCGTCAGCTACGCCCAGGGCTACATGCTCATGCGGGAGGCCGCCAAGGAGGAGGGCTGGAACCTCAACTACGGCGGCATCGCCCTCATGTGGCGAGGGGGCTGCATCATCCGCAGCGTCTTCCTGGGCAGGATCAAGGAGGCCTTCGACCGGGACCCGAATCTCAGGAATCTGCTGCTGGATCCGTACTTCTGGAGCGTGATCGAGCGCTGCCAGGGATCCTGGCGCCGGGTGGTGGCCAAGGCCGTGGAGGCGGGCATCCCCGTCCCGGCCCTGTCCACGGCCCTGGGATTCTACGACGGCTACCGCTCCGAGCGGCTCCCGGCAAACCTCCTCCAGGCCCAGCGGGACTACTTCGGAGCCCACTCCTACGAGAGGACCGACGCGCCCCGGGGCAAGTTTTTCCACACCGACTGGACCGGCACGGGAGGCAAGGTGGCGGCGGGGACGTATGAAGTCTAACCAAACCCCGGACCGCTTCTAGCGGTCCGGGGTTTGGTTTCGCAGTTCGGTGGACCCGAAGGTCCACCGAACTGCACGATTACCACGCCGAATCGGCGCCCGACTAAGCGGTTTCGGGGAGCGGATATGACGGACGAGGATCTTCGAATTTCGGTCAGACGCCTCCTGGCGCGCCAGCTCTTCGGCGTCCTCGCCACCCGGGGTGAGGACGGCCGGCCCCACCTTTCCATCGTCTCCTTCGTTTCCGTCGACGACCTGGGCGGCATAATTTTCGCCACTCCCCGGAGCACCCGAAAGTACCGGTACCTGCGCGACCGTCCCGAGGTTTCCCTGTTCACCGACGACCGGAGGGACCGCATGGACGACCTGATGCTGGTCACCGGCGTCGAGGCCTCGGGTTCGGCGCGGGAGCTTGCGGAGCCGGATCGGGGGGCGTACAAGGAGCTCTACCTGGCCAAGTACCCGGAGCTGGCGGAGTTCGCCGACGCCCCGGACACGGCCCTGGTGCGGATCGAGGTGGACCGATACGACGTGGTGGACCACTTCCAGCACCTCGTAGTGCTCGAGACGGGCCGCCCGGCCGGTTGACCCGGTCCGGCCGAGCGAGCCTTCGGTTTACGGCGCCGGCCGCACCGGCCCGCCGCTCCTCCCGGACCCGTAGATCCCTTCCATCAGACGCACAGTCTCGCGTCCGTCGCGCCCCGAAACCGCGGGTGGGCGGCCCTCCCGGACGGCGGCGGCGAAGTCCTCGACCTGCCGGGCGAAGAACCACCAGGTGGCGTCCACGGTCTTGAAGAACGCCTCGTCCTCGGCCTTCCAGAAGGCCAGCTTGCCCTCCTCCCCCGGGACGGTCCACAGGTCGTTGACCGGGGGCTCCAGGACCCCGCTCATGCCTGCGATGAACATGGCCCCCCCGTCGGTCTGGACCCCCGCGGAAGCTCCGTTCGATCCGTGGACGTGGACCTTGGCGTAGATCCCGGGTTTCTGGGAGTTCGACACAAGGATGGAGCCCAGGGCCCCCCCGGTGAAGCGGAGGGCCGCCACCGCCGTGTCCTCCACCTCGATGTAGGGGTGGTTGAGGTTGGCCCAGTAGGCGGACACCTCCACCACGGGACCCAGGAACCACGAGAGCAGGTCCAGCTGGTGGGGCGCTTGGTTCACCAGGACCCCGCCCCCCTCTCCGGCCCAGGAACCCCGCCAGGGATCCGAGCGATAGTAGGCCTCGTCCCGCCAGCCCAGCATGACCACCTGGCCCAGGGCGGGGGTGCCTAGGCGGCCCGAGTCCAGGGCTTCCCGGATCCGGCGTACCGCGGGGTACCAGCGCCTCTGGCTCACCACCCCCAGGGCCCTGCCCGCAGCGGCCGCCGCGGCGATCATGGCGTCGCAGTCCGCCACGGACAGGGCCATGGGTTTCTCCACGAGGACGTGGAGCCCCGCGGCGCTGGATTCCCGGGAGTGGGCGGCGTGGAGGGGATGGGGGGTCGTGACCAGGACGGCCCGGGCATGGTCGAGGTCCGCGGCCTCCGCGGCGGTCGCCCGGGCGGAGACCCCCCAGCGCGCGGCGAAGGCTTCCCGCTTTCCCTTGTCCCGGCCTATCACGGACACCAGCCGGGCGGTTCCCGCCAGGGAGGCCAGGGCCTTGGCATGGAGTTCGGCCACCTTGCCGTACCCGTAGAGGGCGAAACGCAGCTCTTCCATGGGTTTCTCCTAGCGCCCCGGTTCCAGGACGACCTTGAGGAGGCCGGGCTCCCGGGCGTAGAGGCGGTTGAACCAGGCGGCTCCTTCCGAGAGGGGGGCCATGGCGGAGATCAGGGCGTCCACGTCCACCTGCCCCCGGGCCATGAGGTCCAGGGCCAGGGGGTACTCCCCGGCTATGGCGCAGCTTCCCCGCAGGGTCAGCTGGCGGGTCACGACCTTCTGGAGGGCCAGGTCGATCCGGGGGCTGGCGTTGCCGATCAGGGTGAGGGCGCCGCCCTTGCGGAGGCAATCCACGGCGGTGGCCACCGCGGAGGTGATCCCCACGGCTTCCCAGGCCTTGTCGGCGCCCCGCCCTCCGCACCGGGACCGGAGCTCCTCCAGGGCCCCCGGGTCCGCGGGGTCCAGGGCGTAGTCCGCTCCCAGCCTCAGGGCCTGGGCGCGGCGGTCGGGGTCCGTGTCCAGGGCGAAGAGGGGGCCGGAGGTGGACGTGCGCAGGACCTGGATCAACAATAGGCCGATGAGCCCCGCGCCCACCACCGCCGCGGACTCCCCGGGCAGGGGGGGCGAGAGCATGGCCGCATGGGCGGCCACGGCCAGGGGCTCCGTCAGGGAAGCCCGTACGAAGGACAGTCCCTCGGGCAGGGGGTAGAGGATGCGCTCCGGCACGGCCACGTATTCCGCGAAGGCCCCGTCCCTTCGGTACTCCTCGCAGGAGACACCCAGGACCCGGCGGTCGTCGCAGAGATTCACCTCGCCCCGGCGGCAGTGCCAGCATTCCCCGCAGTACTCGGTGGAGTCGAAGGTGACCCGGTCCCCGGGTTTGAAGCGCCGGACCTCGGTCCCGGTCCGGACGATCTCACCCGCGGCCTCGTGGCCCATGATGACCGGAGGGCGTCGGCGGCCCGTGGACCCGTCCATCCCGTGTACGTCGGAGCCGCAGATGGCCGCGGCCCTGACCCGCACGATCACGTCCTTCGGTCCCCGCAGGTCCGGGTCGGGGACGTCGACGTACGCAAAACGTTTGTATTCTTCCAGTACCAGGGCTTTCATGGGCGATCCTTTCGGGCCGGTCCTCGACGGGATGAAGCCGGCCCCGTTCCGCATGTTCCCGTCCGTCGATGCCCCGCGGAGGCAGCGGGGCCGCCCCCGGGAGGCGTGCGATTATGTCCTGCGCTTGGCGATGACGGATCTCATCTCTCCCAGGGCCTGGGATCCCTCCTCGCCCCGGCGCTGCATCATCTCGACGTAGAGGGCGTCCACCAGGGCAAGCTGGGCCAGGCGGGCGGAGAAGGCTTCGATGGAATAGGGGGAGGGGGGCGCGGCGGAGAGGAGTAGCACGTCGGCCATCTTGGAGAGGGGAGTCCGAGGATAGGAACTCACGACGACGATGACGGCGCCGCGGCTCCGGAGCACGTCCGCGATCGCCAGGGCGTCCTTGTTGGCCCCCGTGTGGGATACGAGAAGGGCGACGTCGCCGGGTTCCGTCTGGGATGCCGCCATGAGCTGCATATGGAAGTCCTCGGGAGCGGCGCAGCGGATGCCCGTCCGCATGAGCTTGTGGTAGGCGTCCTTGGCCACGATGGCCGAACCGCCGAGGCCCAGGAACAGGACGAAGCGCGTGCGGGTCAGCAGGTCCGCGGCCTTTGCGACGGCCTTGGGATCGAGTCCTCCCATGGTCCGCTCCAGGGCGCCGATAGCCGTTTTGAAGACGACGGCCACCACGGACTCGCCGGATTCCGAATCGACGGGGGCGTCGTAATACCCCGACTTGGGGCCTACGGTCTCCGTGGCCAAGGCGATCCGGAACTGCTGGTAACCTTCGTACCCGAGCTTCCGGACAAAGCGGAACAGAGTCGATTCGGAGACGCCGATGCGCTCGGCCAGGGCTTCGATGCTGGGATGCACCGCCTCCTGGGGCGAGTCGAGGATGAAGTCCGCGACCCTGCGCTCCTTTTCGCTCATGGAGGCGAGTCGCTCGTGTATCGTGTACAGGCAGCTTGTGTGACGCATCATGGTACATCCCCAGTATACGGTGAAAAAAAAATTCTTACAATAAAAAATTATTTCTATTTTTTCCTTGACCTTCCGGAAATCCGGCCTGATAATGCGATTGATTTGTATTTCATGTCCGATCGAGCCCAAGGAGGGTGCAATGAGAAAGCTGATCGCGATCTTGCTTGCCGTCGTCCTGGTCATGGCGGTTTCCGCCCAGGCCAAGGAGATCCGCGTGCTCCTGGCCAACCACCCCTACGGGGATCTTTTGAAGACGGTGATCGCCGAGTACGAGGCCGCCTCCGGCGTCAAGGTGAACGTCGAGAGCCTCCAGGAGAGCCAGCTGACCACCAAGCTGACCACGGAGTTCGCCACGAACTCCTCCACCGTGGACGTCTTCATGACCCGGCCCCTGCAGGAAGGGAAGATGTTCTACAAGAACGGCTGGTACGAGCCCCTGGCGGGCTACGACTTCTCGGATTATCCCGAGAGCGCCATGGGCATCGCCCGCTTCGGCGCCAAGCCCTACCTCGTCCCCCTCGTGACGGAGTGGCAGGTCCTCTACTACCGGAAGGATCTCCTGGCCAAGGCCAAGCTCAAGGTCCCCACGACCTTCGCGGAGCTCGAGGCGGCGGCCAAGGCCCTCAAGACCGCGGACATCGCCGGCTTCGCCTCGCGCGGACGCGGCGCCGCGGCGGTGACCCAGCTGTCCTCCTACATCTACAACTACGGCGGGCGCTACCTGGACAAGGGTAAGGCCGTGTTCGACAGCAAGGAAGCCCTGGACGCCACCCGGTTCTACGGCCGGATGCTGGCCAACTACGGACCCACCGGGGTTACCTCCATGTCCTGGGAGAACATCATGCCCCTCTTCCAGGCCGGCAAGGTGGCCATGTGGACCGACGCCTCGGTCTTCTACGGCCAGATCGTCGACCCCGCCAAGAGCCAGGTCAAGGCCGCGGACGTGGGGATCGCCAACCTCCCCGCGGGTCCCAAAGCTTCGAGCCCCTTCATCGTCGTGTCCTGGGGCATGGCCGTGGCGCGGCAGTCCAAGAACAAGGCCCTGGCCATGGACTTCATCAAGTGGGCGACCAGCAAGGAACTGGCCAAGAAGGGCCTGATCGCCAACATCACCATGGCCCGCAACTCCGCCTGGGCGGATCCCGAGGTCCGCGCCAAGGCCAACGCCGAGCTCGTGGCCTCCCAAGCCTTCGCCGCCAAGAACGGCTATCCCTACGACCGGCCCTACATGAGCGCCGTCGGGAACGCCCGGGACCTGATCGGCGAGGTGATCATCGAGTCCATCAATACCGCGGGCACATCCACGAAGCTGGAGCAGCTGGCCAAGGACAAGGTCCGGGCGGTGAACGAACTCCTCGAGGACACAGGCGAGTTCGGAGTGTACTAGGTTTATAGGAATTAACCACGGAGTCGCGCCAGGCTGTCCTAAGGACAGCCTGGCGGCAACGAAGCCCTTCGGGCTTCGTCGATCTGCCCGTCCGGGTATTTCGCCGAAGCTCGCTTCGGCGCCGTCCGTCCGGCTCAGGCCGGCCGGACGTGCCCTCCGTGGTGAGTCCTGTTTTTTGATCGGAGGGGACATGCGGAAGAGCGGTATCCTGGAACGGCACCTGAACGTCCTCTTCCCCCTGCCCGCGGTGGCCTTCGTCGTCGTGATGATGGTCTTCCCGGTCCTCTACACCCTGTTCCTCTCCTTCAGCAACTGGAACCTGACCTCCGGCATGCCCTTCGCCCTGGTGGGCTTCCGATCCTACCTCCGGGTGCTTCGGGAGCCGCGTTTTTTGGACGCCCTGGGGCGGACCTTCTCCTTCACCGCCCTGGCCCTGACCGCGGAAACCCTCCTGGGACTGGGCCTGGCCCTCCTCCTGAACCGGAAGTTCCGGGGCAAGGGCTTCATGAAGCTCATCCTGCTCCTGCCCCTGGTGGCCACCCCGGTGGCCATCGGCATCGTCTGGAACCTCTTCTACGACCCGACCATCGGGCTGGCCAACTACGTCCTGTCCCTCTTCGGCCTGCCCCGCCAGGCCTGGGTCTCCGGGGCGGCCACGGTCATCCCCTCCCTGGCCCTGGTGGACATCTGGCAGTGGACCCCCATGATCACCCTCATCGTCCTGGCGGGCTTGGCGGGGCTCTCGCCGGAACCCTACGAGTCCGCCCGGGTGGACGGGGCCACGGGGCCGCAGATCTTCTTCCGCATCACCCTGCCCATGATCGCGCCGACCCTCCTGACCGCCATGATCCTCCGGGCCATCGACGTCCTGAAAACCTTCGACATCATCTACGCCATGACCGGAGGGGGACCGGGCTACGCATCGGAGACCCTCAACGTCATGGCCTTCAAGTACAGCTTCGAGTATTTCCGGATGGGCCAGTCCTCGGTGGTCCTGGTCTTCCTCTTCCTCCTGGTGCTCACCCTGAGCGCCCTGATCATGCGGCTCCGGCGCCGCTTCGAGTTGTAGGGGGCTGCCGTGAAACTCCATCCCCTGCGGAAGCTCGGATTCGTCCTCGTGCTGGTCTTGATCGCGGGCCCCGTCCTCTTCCCCTTCGTCTGGATGCTGGCCTCGTCTTTCAAGACCCAGGTGGACATCATCGCCTGGCCGCCCCGGTTCCTGTTCAGCCCGATCCTGGAGAACTATCGAAAGGTCTTCCAGGAGCAGAACTTCCTCAAGTACTTCATCAACTCCTCCATCGTGGGCGTGACCGCCGTGGCCTTTTCCCTGCTCCTGGGCCTGCCCGCGGCGTATTCGATCGCCCGGTTCAAGCAGAAGAAACTCTCCGTGCTCATCCTGGTGGCCCGGCTGATGCCCGGCATCTCCTTCCTGATGCCCTGGTACATCATCTTCTCCCGCCTCAAGCTCATGGACAGCTACGCCGCCCTGATCCTCTCCCACATGCTCATCGCCCTGCCCATCGTGGTGTGGATCATGTCCAGCTACTTCGAGACCATTCCCGTGGAGATGGAGGAGTCCGCGATGGTGGACGGGGCCACCCGCCAGCGGGCCTTCCTGTCCATCATCCTGCCCGTCTCGTCCCCGGGGATCGTGACCGCCGTAACCCTGTCCTTCATCTTCTCCTGGAACAACTTCATGTTCTCCCAGGTCCTCAGCATGGAACGCACCAAGACCCTGCCCATCGCGGTCTACAACTTCGTGTCCTACGCCGAGGTGGACTGGGGGGCCGTCATGGCCGCCGCGGTGGCCATCATGGCCCCCGCGATCATCCTGACCATGATCTTCCAGAAGTACGTGGTGAAGGGCCTGACCATGGGGGCCGTGAAAGGCTAGGCAGCTTCTGAATAGATCAGACAGGATGAACAGGATTGAGACCGGATGAACATGATTGGAGTTTCAGATATGAGATATCTGGATCCTTATCCTGTTCATCCTGATCCATCCTGTAGATCCTGTCGGAATTCTGATTCCAAGTCCCGTCAGGTCCGCTTCCGGATCAGAACCACTCCCGCGCCCGCCCACCAGAGGATCGCGCCGACCCCGAAGAGGTAGGCGACGGCCACCGCCGCGGGGATCGCGGTCCCCACCAGGCCGGCCGCGCCGATCAGCATCCCGAAGACGCACAGGAACCTCGGGAACGTTTTTCCCTTGAAAGCCGCCAGGCTTGCCAGCCCCACCCAGAGGCTCCCGAGGAGCCGGTCCGAGGAGTCGATACCCAGGGTGACGGCGTCCAGGGCGGTCCTGAGCGCCTCGGCCCCGGCCGGGTTCTTGCCGTGGAGGGCGAGCAGGGCCTCGGTCCCGTGGTTCGTGATCACCCCGCTCAGGAAGACGAAGGCGGTCCACAGGAGGCCGAAGATCGAGGCGACCAGGGCCAGCCGCGGGGAGGAGGGCTTCAGGCGTTCGTACAGGGCCGGCACCAGGACGGCCAGGCAGATCCCGTTGACGAAGTACATGACCGAGTGCCAGAGGAACACCAGGGTCTTGTGGGCTTCCAAGAAGGTCATGTACTCCCGGAATCCCAGGTCCGGGTCCGCCATGGGTCCCAAGACGGTGGCCGCCAGACCGATGGCGAACAGGTAGGTTCCCGCGGCGACGAGGGCGGCGATGCCGCCCGCTTTCTGAAGATCCTGCATCCGATACTCCTTTAATGGACGGTTGGCGGGACGGCTCGCCGGGCGGGCGTTCGCCCCGCCCGGCGGGTTCCCTTGACATGTCCTGGCCCAAAGGCCATACTTACAATGTAAGTTTTACTACTTACGGTGTAAGTTCGTCAAGTGGGCAATTCATCCGCCCGGGGACGGAGTAGAATAACGCGGGGAGGAGTGGATGAAGAAAGTGGACGTGCCCGGGAAGGCTTTCCTGACGAGGGAGCGTGTGCTCCGCGCGGCCCTCGATATGGCGGATGAACTCGGCGTCGAGTCCCTGTCCATGCGCCGGCTGGGAAGCCGGCTGGGGGTAGAGGCGATGTCCCTGTACAACCACGTCGAGGGCAAGGAGGACGTCCTGGACGGAATTCTGGAACTCGTCATCGGGGAGATCGCGGTCCCCGCGGCCGGAGTCGACTGGCGGACGGCCATGCGGGAACGTGCGGTCTCCGCTCGGAAAGCCTTTTCCCTCCACCCCTGGGCCGCCGCCCTCATGGATTCCCGCACGAGCTCGGGCCCCGGTCGTCTGGGGTATTTCGACGCCGTAGTCGGCGCCTTGACGGGGGCGGGCTTCCCGCTGGAGCGGGCCGGAAGGGCCCTCTCGGTCCTGGATTGCTACATTTACGGGTTCGCGCTCCAGAGGCGCAACATGGCCTCCGGCGGGCGCGAGCGGGCCGAGGACCGGGCCGAGGCGCTGCGGGATTCCGCTCCGACCGAAGCCTATCCGCACCTGGCCCGCATGATCGAGTGGACCGTTGCGCACGGCTACGACGAGGACGCGGACTTCGAGTTCGGCCTCACCTTGATCCTGGACGGGCTGGAAGGTATGTTGAACCCGGGGAGGGGCTGAAGTCCGCCGCCTCCCGGAAGATCAGGTTCGTCAGGAGATGCCGCAGTGGACGAAATACGTTACGCCCTGGTCGCGGGGGCCGGAGCCATCGGTTCGGCGGTGGCCGCCGCGATCCACAAGGCCCGGCCCGGGGCGGTCCGCCTGCTCGCGGACGACCGGAGAGCGGAGGTCCTGGCCCGGGACGGCCTTTCCGTCAACGGGGAGCGCCTGGACCTGAAGGTCCTCCCCGCGGGCCGGGCCCCGGCGCCCGGCGACGAGCCCGGACTGGTCCTGGTCTGCGTGAAGCACCACCAGCTGGCCGCCGCGATCCGGGACCTGGCCCCCTGTGTCGGCCCCGGGACACTCATTCTTTCCCTTATGAACGGGATCGACAGCGAGAAGGACCTCCGGGCCGCCTTCGGGGAGGACCGGGTCCTGGACGCGATGATCCTGGCCATCGACGCGGTCCGGGAGGGGAACGCCACGAACTTTACCGTGGGCGGGACCATCCACTTCGGGGAGGACCGGAATCCGCCGAGGGCGTGGAGCCCCCGGGTGGCCCGGATCGCGGAGTTCTTCGACCGGTGCGGTGTGCGGTACAAGGTACCCGAGGACATGGTCCACGCGATGTGGTTCAAGCTCATGGTCAACGTGGGCATGAACCCGGCTTCCGCCATCCTGCGGGCGCCGTATTCATCATTCCAGCAGTATCCGGAGGCCCGGAACGTCATGCTGGCCGCCATGGGGGAGCTGATCGAGATATCCAAGGTTCTGGGCACCGGGCTCACGGAGGAGGACATCGGGGTGTGGGACCGGACCCTGGCCGGGCTTTCCCCTTCGGGCAAATCCTCCATGCTCCAGGACGTGGAGGCCCGCCGGAAGACCGAAGTGGAGCTCTTCGCGGGGACCGTCGTCCGCCTCGGCCGCGAGGCCGGGGTCGCCACTCCGGTCAACGCCCTGCTCTTCGACATGATCCGGACGATCGAGAAGGGGTACGGGGCCTAATCCCGGGGATCCCGGCCCTCACCAGAGCTCCGGCTGTCCCCCGCCGTCCCCTTCGAGGTCCGCCTTGGCCAGGACCCACTCCACAGGAAAGACCCGGAGGCCCCCGGCTCCCGGAAGCTCGACCTCCTCCCGGAAGCCCCGGGCCTCGGATCTCAGTCGTTCGAGCTTGTCCCGAAGGTCCGGTCCCGAGGTCGCGCCCCGGTACCCGACCAGGGCGTAGTCCGAGCCCACGACCCGGTGGCAGGGCACCAGGGGGTAGAGGGGGTTGCCCGCCATGAGACGCCCCACCTCCCGGGCGATGGTGCCCGCGGCCCGGGCGATGCCGCCGTAGGAGGCGGCGTACCCGGGGGGTACGGCCGCGGCCAGGCGGTAGACCGAGGCGGCCGGTTCCGGGTAGTACTCCGGGGCAAGCTCGAAGCCCCGGTCCGGCTCGCCGCCGGCTTCCAGCGCGGCCAGCCTGCGGGCCGCGTCGTCCGCGAAGTCCGAGGGCCCGATGCCGGCGGTCCGGGGCGCTCCGGGAGGAATGCAGGAGGTGAGAACCCGCTCCGCCTCCTCCCGGGTCCGCCCGGACGACGAGGCCGCGAGCCGGCCGTCGCACTCGGCGACCCCGTACCAGGCTCCCCCGGACTCGCGGATCCAGAGGCGGACGGGGGGGAGGCGTTCGATCGTAGTCATGCCCCCGATTCTCAAACCCTGGGGCCCGTCCGTCAAGCCATGGAAACGTCGGAGGCTCCCCCTGCTTCCCGAGGCTTGGTAGTTCGTCCCGGCCGTTTACAGGGTCCCGGACGGACGTCTATAGTGGGCGGCGGCCGGACCCGGCGCCGTGTCCGCGAATCCCGGGCGCTCGCCGCGAAAGTTCCGCCGTCGAGGAGATGCCCATGACCCGTCCCGTCGATTCCCGAGTCTTGTCGGATCTGCGCTCCTTCGCGCATCGCCTGGTCGATCCCGCGGCCGCACGGGTGGCGATCCCTCCGGAGCGCCCCGAGAGGGGCTACTGGTTCGGGGGCGGCAACATGACCGTCGGCCCCGACGGACGGCTCTTCCTGACGGGCCGGTACCGCAGCGCGGGGGATTCCCGGACGGGCCTGGACCTGGGGGACCGGGGCCGGGAACTCGCGGTCTTCGCCTCCCGGGACGGCGGCCGGTCCTGGGAGAAGGTCCTGTCCTTCGACAAGGCCGCGGTCTGTCCGGACGGCCGGGAGGCGCTATCGATCGAGGGCTCCGCCCTGCGCTTCGACCCGGGGAGAGTGGATCTCTACGTCTCCTCGGAAAAACGCGTCCCGTACCCCGCCCCCGTCGAGGCCTTTCAGAAGCCCGGCACGGGCATCTGGACCATCGAGCGCCTGTCCGCCCCGACTCTGGAGGGCTTGGCCGGGGCGCGGCCCCGGACCGTCGCGGCCGGCGCGGATCCGGCTACCCTGCAGGTCAAGGATCCCTTCCTGGCCGAGCGCCCCGGGAATGGCCAGTACCTCTTCTTCTGCCACCACTCCTTCAACTGGTCCTCCAGCGGCACCGGGTACCTTCCCCTCGGGCCGGATGGGGATGCCGAGGGACCTCCCGTCTTCGACTGCTGGCCCCGGGGACCCGCCTGGGACGTCGCCATCACCCGGGGCACCTGCGTTCTCCCCCTGCCCGGGCCGCCCCCGGGCGCGAGGACGGCCCCCTCGGACTGGCCCGCGGGTCTCGGCCTGGCCTTCTACGACGGGGGGGAGTGCCTGCGCAACCTGGACGAGCACGCGAGCGCGGTCCGGCGGCCCCGGGGCTATTCCTGCGAGGAACTGGGCGGCCTGGGGTATTTCGTGGATGGTGATCCAACGGCCTTCCTACGGCTCTCCGAGATCTTTCCCGAGTTCGCGAGCCCCGACGGGACAGGCTGTCTGCGCTACGTGGACGTCCTGGCCGCCCCGGACTCCTATATCGCCACCTGGCAGCAGTCCCGTCCGGACGGATCCCAGGCCCTCATGATCAACCGGGTGGACCGGTAGGAGGGCCGCCTCGGCGCCTGAACGGTCGTCGCGGTGTCTTATTGTTGAAATTCAATACCGTATAGTTGACGAATAATTAAAAATTATTGAAAAACAATAAATAACACTTGAATAACAGAAAGCGGGATGATATATTCATGGCGAGAACCAAAGGAGGTCCTCCCATGAAATACTTCGGCACCCGATCCCTTTCTTCGTTCATGCACGGCTTGCTGACCGTCGCCTGGTACCTGGCCTGGCTGTGCGCCGCCCTCGCGATCGTCCTGGGCACGGTGATCGTCTTCCATGAACAGCTCGGCAGCCCCTTCTCCCGGGGAATGGCGGAAAGCTCCCGGTCGGACATCCGCGACTGGGAGAGGTTCCAGAGCCTGCCCCTGGGAGTCCGCGTCCTCATCTTGCCGTACTTCGGCGCGGTCATGACCCTGGTCCTGATGGTGCTCCGGAAAACCCGGTCGCTCTTCTCCAATTTCAAGGACGAGGTCGTGTTCGACGCCGGGAACGTGCGTCTCATCCGCCGGACCAGCAAGCTGGTCATCGCCCTGGCCGTCCTGACCTTCAGCGCGGGATCCTTCCTGACGGCCGTGATCCTGCTTTTGATCTGCGAGATCCTGGCGGCCGGAACGGTCCTCAAGGAAGAGCACGACCTGACCGTGTAAGGAGACTTCAGATGAGCATCATATTCCGGCTGGACCGGATGATGGCGGACCGCAAGATGCCGCTCAACGAGCTGGCCCGGCGGATCGGCTTGACCGACTCGAACCTTTCCATACTGAAGACCGGGAAGGCCCGGGCGGTGCGCGTATCGACCCTGAACGCCCTGTGCAGGGAGCTATCCTGCCAGCCCGGGGACCTGTTGGAGTACGTTCCCGGGGGACCGGAGGAGGACAACGATGAATGAACGTAGGACGGCCGTTGCGGTCGGCGGCCTGTACATACTGGGAACCGTTTCGGGGGTGGCCAGCGTGATCCTGGCGGGTTTCGGCTTCGGAGCCCCGGACCCCTTCACCGGGATCGCCGCCCTGGGCCCCCGCATGCAGGCGGGGGCCCAGGCCATCCTGACCATGGGTCTGGCCCTGGCCTTCGTGCCGATCCTGATGTACCCGATCTTGAAACGGGAGAGCGAGGTCTCCGCCGTCGGATACGTGGTGTTCCGGGGCGCCCTGGAGACCGTCACCTATATCCTGATCACCGCCTGCTGGATCGTCCTGGCCGGGCTGGCCCCCCAGATCGTCCGCGCCGGGGAGGCCGACGGGGCGGGGCTCCGGGCCGCGGGGGAAGCCGTCCTGCGGATTTCGGAAGCGGTCCGGATGATGACCGTGTTCACCTTCAGCCTGGGCGCCCTGATCCTGTACGGCTCGTTCTATCGATCGCGCCTCGTTCCGAGATGGATATCCGTCTGGGGCCTGGCCGCTATCCTCGTGGATTTGGGCGCCGGATTCTTCGACCTGTTCCGGGGGAACGGAAGAGCCACCGCGGTGCCGGCCTGGATCCATTTCCCGATCTTCCTGCAGGAGATGGTCATGGCGGTATGGATGATCGTGAAGGGGTTCCGCGCGTCCGCCGGCATCCCGGGGGTGGTCCCCGGGAAGGGCGGCGCGGCATGAGGGGGCAGGCCGGATCCGAGGCCCTGGTGATCGTCCATTCCTGGCACCACGGGAACACCCGGAAGGTGGCCGAGGCCCTGGCCCGAATCCTGGGGGCGGAAGTCCGGACGCCCGATCGGGTCGACCCGGCGACCCTCGGGGAGTACGACCTGGTCGGCTTCGGCGCGGGGATCGACTCCGGCCGGCACTACCGGCCCATCCTGGACCTGGCGGATCGCCTCCCTCCCGGCGGGGGGCGACGGGTCTTCCTCTTCTCCACCTGCGGGGTTCCCGCAGCCTTCGCCCGGGGGGAGGCGTTCGATCGGCTGGTCGAGGCCAATCATGCGGAGCTCCGGGCCCGGCTGGCGGACCGCGGCTACGCGATCGCGGGGGAGTTCTCCTGCGTGGGGTTCAACACGAACAGCTTCCTGAAGCACTTCGGGGGCCTCAACAAGGGAAGACCGGACGCCGCGGACCTTGCGAGGGCGGAGGATTTCGCGAGGGGGCTGCTCGCGGCCCCGCGGGGTGAACGCTTGGAGCCGAGCCGGACTACCCGGTGAACTCGTTACCGACCTTCCGGGCCCGTGCGGGCCGGTCCAGGTCGATTCCCAGACGCATCCCCGCCTCGACCAGCAGGTTCCACCCCGCGGCCAGGCGGACGAGGTTGGTCAGTTCCCGGGCGCCTCGTATCCGGATCGTCGGGAACGGCGTATCCTTTTCGGAGATCGCCAGGACCTTCATCCCCACGCCGTCGATCAAGGCGGACCGGATCTTCTCGTATTCCTCCTCGAAGGGTTCGATCCAAAGCACGACGTCGTCGGGGTTCAATACCTCCTCGACGCCGTGCAGCGCGTAGGTTCCCTCGAAGTAACCGCTTTTCCTTCGGATGATCTCGTTGGTCTTAAGCGCGAGCTCCTCGGCGACCCCGTCGTCGCGTCCGGCGAAGTACAGCGTCGACGCGCCCGCCACGGCTTCCGTGATCTCCCCGTCTATCGGCATCCGCAGTGCGCGCTCGACGGCCTCGGCGGCTTCGGCCAGCTGATCGTCGATCCCGAGTCCCTCCGCGGCGTTCAGCAGCGCGAAATAGAAGAGAGCCATCTCCTGGACGCTTTTCGTGGCCGCCACCGCGTCTTCCCTTCCGCAGGTCAGGAGGAAAGTCCGATCGGACAGGGACTCGAGCGGGGTACCCGGATTCGCGGTGATCGAGTAGAGCCGCCTGTGGCCCCGTTTCCTCAAGGCTTCGAAAAGGGCGATCAGCTCCCGGGTCCGGCCGCTGTTGGAGGCGCCCATCACCACCCGGTCGCCTAGGTCGTACTCGGAGGCTTGACGGCTGCCCCCGGTGACCAGGTCGAGGCGGAGTCCTTTCCTGCGCGCCCAGGCGACGGCGTTCTTGGCCGGGAAGATGCGGCTGGAGCCTTCGCCCGTGAGGATCACCTTGCCGGTCTCCCGGACGGCCGCGATCACGGGCTCCGCGTCCTTCAGGCGGAACGACCGGATGAGGTCGGGAGTCTGGAGCATCTCGCGTACCAGGGAGTGCCGGTTATAGGCGCCGTGGTCATTCATCGTCGAGCCTCCCTACTATGAGGATGGTGCGCCAATGCTACGTATTCCACCTCGGAGAGTCTTCGCATGCAGGGAATGTACAGTCAAGGAGTTCAAGGCCGAGGGAGCCGATTCCTCCTCCAGATGGCGCTTTCATCGCCGCATCCTGGACTCGGCGGAGCTCCACTTGACTTCAGTTGATGCGGAATCGCGGTATATCGGCAACGGGAGGCCGGAAACCATCGGACATGAGTCCGAGAAGAAGCCGAAGTCCGGTCGTTGACAGCATCAGGAGTACGAATGAAACTATAGTCAAGGATTCCAAAAAGCAGGGAAAATGTGAAATCATCCTTTTCCGTACCCGTGCAGGATGCGATACTTGGTTCTCAGAGCCCTCTGAGAGCTTGTCCGTTTTTCTTGGAATCCCCTCTAAACGTACGGTTCCTCAACCAAGTGCCGCTTTTGCGGTGACGGATACCCATTACTGACCCGAGGAGGAGATCATGGCATCGAGATTGTCCTACGTCCTGGTTGTTGTATTACTCTCAACCCTCGTCTGCGCAGGTTGCGCGCCGGGCAGTGATCTACCAAGTGATGTCGTGTGGGAGCGGGACTTCATGACGGACGGGGAAGCGGTTCTGGATAGCGACTGGTACTTCGACGGAGGCAATACCGGGGAATACTCGCAAGGCTTCTACATGAATCAAACAGATATTGCTGCACCATATCTGTTCACGGGAGATTTCGAGGCAGAGTTCGAATTCTACCTTAAGGTGCTTTCGGGGGAAGACATCTACCGATACGCAATTCGACTGGTTGATCCGAATTAGGAAAACTCGACGACCCGTAAGTACTACAGTTTCGCCGCTTATTACACGGCTTTCCCGGAACATGTCGATGCGTACTACCAAGTTTCCCAGGGTAACGGATCCTATTCATACTCAGATATTGACGGGAATGTCCCCGGAATGGTCATTGGTATAAATACTTGTACCCTGGTCCGATCCGGGAATATCATTGCACTCTATATGAATGATACCTTTATACGGTCGACCACGATCACTGCGAGCAATGCTCCTTCCGTGGGTTACGCACCGTTCATACATGGACATAATAGTTCGGATCCGGCGGATAGCAATTTCTACCTTCGCAGGGTCACCGTCCGGTATACGGCGGGAGAACGGGTTTACCATGACTGGAACCCGTGACGCCGACGCTCAAGGACGTCGAGTTGGTGTTTGAAAACTTAACCAGCGTCATTGGCGGCGGTAAAAAACCGAGCCTTGCGGCCCGGCCCTTTTTACAGCTTATTGGTTGTCCGCGGACTAGTAGTCCATCCCGCCCATCAAGCGCTTCGCGCTTGGCGCCGCAAGGAAGAGATTGTAGTGGTCGCTTGCGCGACCACGGCGTGCCGCCCGCAAAAAGTCTCGCTTTCGCTCGACCCGCTTCGCAGCTTATCTCCAGAATGGGCGGCCTGTAAGAAAAGGCCGCCCTTGCGGGCGGCCCATCTAGTCAGCGTGCTGGTTGGCCGGCCTTTAGTAATCCATCCCGCCCATCAAGCGCTTCGCGCTTGGCGCCGCAAGGAAGAGATTGTAGTGGTCGCTTGCGCGACCACGGCGTGCCGCGCGAGGTCCCCTCGGGACCTCGCGGCGCCGAACTGGCGTTCGGCGATGCCCAGAAACGGAATGGGCGGCATGAAATAAGAAGCGCCCCTTTCGGGGCGCCCTATCATGCGGCGATTGAGGCTTCCGCGATCAGTAATCCATCCCGCCCATGCCGCCCATTCCGCCCATGCCGCCTCCCATACCGCCGCCGCCGGGGGCCGCCTTGGGCTCCGGCAGGTCGGTGATGGCGCACTCGGTGGTCAGAAGCAGGCCCGCCACGGAGGCGGCGTTCTGGAGGGCGGACCGGGTCACCTTGGCGGGGTCGATGATCCCGACCTTGGTCATGTCCACCCACTCCATCTTGGCGGCGTCGAAGCCCACGCCCTTCTTTTCCTTCTTGGCCTGGTCCGCGATGATCGCGCCGTCCACGCCGGCGTTCTCGGCGATCTGGCGGATGGGCTCCTCCAGGGCGCGCTTCACGATCTTCCAGCCCACCTTCTCGTCGTCCGTGAGCTTGGCCACGTCGGACTTCTCGAGGACCAGGGCGGCCTGGATGAGGGCGATGCCGCCGCCGGGGACGATGCCTTCCTCGATGGCCGCGCGGGTGGCGGACAGGGCGTCCTCGACCCGGTGCTTCTTCTCCTTCATCTCGACCTCGGTCGCGGCGCCGACGTTGATGACGGCCACGCCGCCCGCCAGCTTGGCCAGGCGCTCCTGGAGCTTCTCCCGGTCGTAGTCGCTGGTGGTCTCCTCGATCTGGGCCTTGATCTGGGCGATCCGGTCCTGGATGTCCTTCTGCTTGCCGGCGCCGTTGATGATCGTGGTGTTCTCCTTGTCGATCTTCACGGTCTTGGCGGTGCCCAGCTGGCCGATCTCGGTGCTCTCGAGCTTGAGGCCGAGCTCCTCGGAGATGACCTCGCCGCCGGTCAGGATGGCGATGTCCTCGAGCATGGCCTTGCGGCGGTCGCCGAAGCCGGGGGCCTTGACGGCGCAGGTGTTCAGGGTGCCCCGCAGGTGGTTCACCACCAGGGTGGCCAGGGCCTCGCCGTCCACGTCCTCGGCGATGATCACGAGGGGCTTGCCGGCCTGGGCGATCTTCTCGAGCACGGGGAGCATGTCCTTCATGCTGGAGATCTTCTTGTCGTGGATCAGGATGTAGGGATTCTCGAACACCGTGGTCATGGTGTCCCGGTTGGTCACGAAGTAGGGGGAGAGGTAGCCGCGGTCGAACTGCATGCCCTCCACGAACTCGATCGTGGTGTCCATGGTCTTGGACTCCTCGACCGTGATCACGCCGTCCTTGCC